>OCTW013419817.1_pt1 | contig 65825 bp, 60 predicted proteins | sample 1539671 | NCBI WGS metagenome assembly OCTW01 (sample SAMN02144230, study PRJEB22623) | gut metagenome | biome: sheep rumen | host: Ovis aries | place: New Zealand | reverse complement strand
GGCAGTCTCATTAAATGATGCCATGCAGGCTATCCGTGTGCTTGATAACCTAGACTGGATTAATCTCTATATTGTCTTTCTTGATTGTGCCGATGGTAAGCTTATTCATCGCTATAAACAGACAAGACGCTCTCATCCGCTTATTATCCGTAATAAGGCAAGTTCACTGACAGAAGCCATTGAACTTGAACGCAAGATTTTTGAACAAATCTCATCAAGTGCCAATAGAATCATAGATACAACACTCCTAAAGCCTACAACATTGCAACAAGTCTTAGAATCATCATTCAATGATACTGCTCAAGAAGTCTTTAGAGTCAGCTTTGTATCTTTTGGATATAAATATGGTGTTCCTAAAGACGCAGATATTGTTCTTGATGTACGTTTCTTGCCTAATCCATTCTATGTAGAAGAATTAAGACATAAAACGGGTAATGACAAAGAGGTCTATGACTATGTTATCGATAAGCCAGAAACACAGGAATTCATCAAGAAAACAACAACTTATTATAATTACTTATTAAAAGAATATGAAAAAGAAGGTAAAATGCAGGTTATTGTAGGTATTGGATGTACAGGTGGACAGCATCGTTCTGTTTCTTTGACCAATTATCTCTATGACTACTATTCACAATTCTACCAGGTTTATAAATGGCACCGTGATGCCGATCATTAGAAAGGAGATTATTCATGCTCTCTTTTTCAAGAAAAGTCAAAGAAGAAATTGTCTTTAATGACTTTGATATCCCCTGTTCTAAAGCCTTGCTGACAGCTTTGATCAAGGTGACAGGGACATTACATTTAGGCAATGGCATGAGCTTAACGATTCGTACAGAAAATGCCAAGGTTGCAAGTTTTGTCCATAAGCTCTTAAAAGAACTTTATCATCCAAGTATTGAATTCATGGTTTCACGTAAGATGAAGCTTGCAAAAAATAATATTTATGTTTTACGTGTCTCAAAGGCAAAAGTCATACTTGATGATCTCCATCTCATGGACGGCCTTGGTTTTCCTGAAGTGCCAAGTGATGCCATCATCAATACCCCCGACACAAAACGTGCCTATCTCGCTGGCATGTTTCTTGCATCAGGCTCAGTCAACAATCCTGATACATCAAACTATCATCTTGAAATGAGTGCGGATAGCGAACAACAAGCACACTATATTATGCAGCTCATGAATGAATATGAACTCAATGCGAAAGTCATAAAAAGACGCAGTAAATATGTCATTTATCTGAAGTCAGCAGAAAAGATTGGTGACTTCTTAAGAGCTATTGGGGCAAGTAATTCCGTCATGGAATTTGAAACAACCCGAATTGATCGTTCAATGGCCAATACTGTCAATCGCTGGAATAATTGTGATATTGCTAATGAGATGAAAGCAATGAGTGCAAGCCAGAAACAAATTAATGATATTGCCTATGTCATTGATAAGGCAGGCATTGAGATTCTGGATTCAAAAACACAGATTGTAGCCAAAATCCGTCTTGCCAATCCTGAACTCACTTTGAGTGAATTAACGGATGTCTATTTTGATGAAACAGGACAGACAATTAGTAAATCCGGTCTTCATCATCGTTTTAAGAAAATAAGCGATGAAGCAGAACGATTAAGACAGTTGGAGTCATGATTATGGAAAAAAGTATTACGATTGAAGAAAGATTTGGGATGCGCATTAGAGAATTGCGTAATCTCCAGCATATGTCCCAGGAAGAGCTTGCTTTTCGTTGCCAGCTTTCGAAAAACTATGTCTCAGATGTTGAAAGAGGACGGCGTAATGTCAGTCTTAAAGCAATTGAGAAGTTTGCCCATGGGCTCAATGTCAATCTTATTGAACTATTTCGCTATTAGGAGGATACTATGGATATTTTGGTATTGATTGCAGTTGTGATTATCATACTCGCAATCTTAGGATTATTCTTTCGCGTATTTATTGTCATTTGGCCAATTGTGCTTGTTGCAGCTATTATCTATGCGATTGTCAGTGCTTTTAAAAAGGACAAGAAGAATGATGATACAATGAGCTCATCACAAACGTCAAATGATGATCCTAATGTTATTGATGTGGATTATAAGGTGGTTGATGAAAAGAGAGAAGGTGACAAGTAATGCAGTGTCCAAGATGTCATTATGAGCTTGACGAGAATGCAAACTTTTGTCCTCATTGTGGTATGAAGATTATTCGCTGCCCTGAGTGCCATGCGCCTAATTTGGAAGAAGCGAACTTCTGTCAGCATTGTGGACATAAGCTTAAGGTTGATACACCTCAATATCAGTCACCCTATCACTATCAGCCTGTCAGGGACCTCTATGAAGGGGAAGCTGTTGATCGTGAAGAGATCAATGATGATATGGTTGTGGATGATCCCAATATCGATCATACAATTCACTGGAAGAAGGTCATCATGGCCTTTCTTGTCATGATTCTTGCCTGGGGGGCAAGTTACTACTACCTGGCAACTTCACCTAAGATTGCTCTGGCAAATGAAGATGGTGTGTCAATTGCTTCTACATTTAAGGCCAGCAAGATGAATGAAGCAGAGCGATTATCCAATCTCTCTGGCAGTGGCTTGATTGCGAAGAGTGGGAAATATATTTATATGACGGATGATACGGGCTATCTCATTCGTGTTGATGAGAACTTTAAGCATCAAACAGAAATCAATACCGAGCCAGTGAATTATATTAATGCTGTCGGGGATTATCTTTATTATACAAATGCATCACATCAGATTTGTTCATATAACCTGAAGACAAAAGAAAAAAGAACGATTGTCACAAATAATAGTTATTATGTTGTTGCAACAAAGGATGTCATCTATTATCAAAATGACAGTGATCAGGAATCTTTATATGCCTATGATATAGCTTCAGGTGTCTCGAAGAAGCTCGTTAATGATCATGTCTATTGTATTAATCCTGTGGGTGATCTAATCTACTATACAACAAAGAATGCTATTTGTGCCTATGATACAAAATCAGGACAGATTGCCCTCATCAAACAAACCCATGCCCATACTCTTGTCTACAATAAAGAGTGTCTTTACTATGTGGATGATAATGGCAGTTTGATTGTTCTTGATTTAAAGAACAAGACAAGTGATACAATTGCCTCAGGCTTAATGGGCAGTGCACTTATTAATGATCAATATGCCTATAGCTATGTTGGTGGTAAAGGTATAGTGAGAATTTCTTTAAGTGACAAGAAACAGGAATATGTCTATAAAGGCATGATTGCCGGTTACTATGATTATAGTATTATTGGCAACAACTTAATTGTGAAAGAAAATGGCCATTGGGTCTCTGTCAATACGACAAATCATAAAAAAGGACGTTTATTTAAGTAGGGGAAAATTATGAAAATTGAGGAAATTGTCAAAGCGACAAAGGGACAGTTATTAAGTGGAAATGAAAATGATGAAGTGACTGGAATTACACAGGATACACGTCATGTAAATCCAGGTTATCTCTATATCCCATTGATGGGCAAGCGTGATGGACATGATTTTATTCCACAAGCTTTTGAAAAAGGAGCAATTGCTTCGCTTACAAATCATCCAATTGAAGATATGCACCATAATCTCATCTTAGTTCAAGATACACATCAGGCTATGGGTGATATTGCTCGTTATATGAGAGAAAAATCACAGGCATTGGTTGTTGGTGTAACTGGCTCTGTTGGGAAAACAAGCTCGAAGGATATGATTGCTTCAGTTGTCGCACAAAGCTATACAACATTGAAGACACAGGGTAACTTTAATAATGATATTGGCGTACCTCTTACAATCTTCAATTACCAGCATGAAGAAGCCATGGTTATTGAAATGGGAATGAATCATTTAGGTGAGATTGATTATCTTACACATATTGCCATGCCCGATGTTGCTGTGATTACGAATGTAGGAACTGCCCACATTGGTGAAGTCGGTTCAAGAGAAAACATTCTTAAGGCCAAAATGGAAATTACCCATGGTCTTAAGAAGGGTGGCCGCTTAATTGTCAATGGGGATAATGACATGCTAGCGAGAGTCAATAGCACCAACGATTATGAAGTCTATAAAGTGGGTATTGATGGTGATGTTGATTTAAAGGCCTATGATATTGCTTTAAATGAAGCTGGCTCCGTGTTTAAGGCGGATATTAATGGACAAGATGAAACATTTGTCGTTAATGAACCAGGTAAGCATTTTATCTATAATGCCTTAAGTGCAATTGCCGTTGGTTTAAGTCTTAATATCCCAGTTGAAAAAATCAGGAGAGGTATTGCGACTTTTGAACTGACAAAAAACCGAGCCGATATGTTTACATTAAAAGGTGGCATTAAAGTCTTTGATGGCACTTATAATGCCAACTTAGATTCGATGAAAGCCAGTATTGATGTTCTTGCCCAGTATCAGGGCAGAAAGATTGCTGTTTTGGCAGATATGCTTGAACTAGGAGACTATGAAGAAAAGCTACATCGTGAAGTGGGGCAGTATTGTTGTGATAAACATCTTGATGTTGTTTTGACAGTTGGCAAGGCCGCAAACTACATCAGTGATGTCTGTAAGACAAATGGTATTGACACAAAGCATTTTGAGGATAATAATGCTCTCGTACAATATTTATTGCCCAACTTGCAAGAAGGCGATGTCATTCTTGTCAAAGGCAGCAATGGTATGAAGCTTAAAGAAGTTATTAGTGCACTTAAGGAGAAAGAAGCATGAAATTATTATTAATATGTGGTGGTCAGTCAACAGAACATAGTATCTCACGAATGTCTTGTACAAATATTCGTAAATATATCAAGGATGAGATTGATGTTGAGGTTATGGGAATCACAAGAGAAGGCGCTTGGTATAAGCTTGCCGATGAAGTACGTGATTATGCGAGTGATGCATGGCTAGAAGGAGCAAAAGAAATCAAGGACAATTTTGCTTATCTCAAATCATTCGATGTTGTCTTCCCAGCCTTACATGGCCTTTATGGGGAAGATGGTACAATTCAGGGTATTCTTGAAATGTGCAATGTCCCTTATGTTGGTTGTCGTGTTATTGATTCAGCAGCAGCAATGGATAAGGTTGTAGCGAAAAAACTATTTAATGCAGCTGGCATTAAGCAGGTTCCATCACTTTACGCCTTCAAGCGTTATGATGGAGAATTTGTCATCATTAATGATGATACAAGCGAAGATCGCCAGATTGTCGAAAGAGTCAAACATGATCTTGGCTTACCTGTATTTATTAAAGCCAGTCGTTCTGGCTCATCAGTAGGCTGTTATAAAGTGTCTAACGAAGAAGACATTCTCCCTCGCTTAAAAGAAGCAGGACAGTATGATCGCAAGGTTCTTATTGAAAAAGCGATTGATGCGACAGAATTAGAATGTGCAGTACTTGGCAATGATGATCTTGTTGTATCAAGAGTGGGCCAGATTCTACCACATGGTGAATTCTATACATTTGAAAGCAAATATGAAGATGAACAGTCAGCAACTTGCATACCTGCCCGTGTTGATCAAAGCGTTCAGGATTATATCCGTAAAATGGCACCAATTGCCTTCAAGGCTGTTGATGGCCATGGTCTTGCCCGCTGTGATTTCTTCTTAGATAACAATACTGGTGATGTTTATTTGAATGAAATCAATACATTACCAGGCTTCACCAATATTTCTATGTATCCAATGTTGATGGCGGATGCAGGCATTTCCACAACAGAGCTTGTTGATCGTTTAATTCAACTCGCCTTAGAACGCTAAAGATTTCCTTCTTGGAAATCTTTTTTTATGCTCGATATTTATGAAAATACGAATCTATCACACCAAAAAGAGAAATCATACGAAAAAAATAAGTTTTTTTGAGAATTCGTATGAAACGAAATTGTATACACTGTAAGCACTTCATAACTTGTGAAGAAATAGTCATATTTATTGTATACAATGGTAAGTTTTCAATATTTTCGCTAAAATACGTGCTTATTTGATTTAAGGGACGTATAATGGTGATAAAGATGAATTGTATATACTTTAGAACAATATTTCTAAATATCCTAAAATGTATGAAAGATGTTTGTATTTGCGTAAAATTATTAGAAAAAATATGTTGACTTAAGAGGACTAATAGAATAATATATGGTCAACAACCGAAGTAAACAAAGACGTTGAAAGGAAATAGTAAGAGTGGTAATAAGCTGAGAGAGACCTTGGTTGGTGAAAAAGGTACTTATGACATTCTGAACTCATCCTAGAGTGGAGCGCTGAAATCATAGTAAGTAGCTACGGATCCCGCACCCGTTATCGTGCTAGAGTATGTTAGTACTCGAAAAGGTTGGCATCGTGAGGTGTCAATAAATTGAGGTGGAACCACGAAGTTTAGACTCTCGTCCTCTTGCGCTACATGCATGAGACGGGAGTTTTTTATTAAAGGTTGGAAAGGAGAATAAAGAAATGATGAATTACCAGAAGTACAAGAGATTTGAAACAATTAGCTTACCTGATCGTACTTGGCCAGATCGCCATATTGAAAAAGCACCAACTTGGTGTTCAGTTGACTTACGCGATGGTAACCAGGCACTCGTTACACCAATGAATATTGATGAAAAAGTTGAGATGTTTCAGAAGCTTGTAGAACTTGGATTCAAGGAAATCGAAGTCGGTTTCCCATCTGCCAGCCAGATTGAATATGATTTTATTAGAAAACTTATTGATGATCATTTAGTTCCTGATGATGTCACTTTGCAGGTCTTAACACAATGCCGCGAACATTTAATTAGAAGAACTTTTGAGTCATTAAAGGGACTCGATAAAGCCATTGTCCATATTTATAATTCCACTTCAGTTCTTCAAAGAGATGTGGTTTTCAATAAAAACAAAGAAGAAATCAAAAAGATTGCAACTGATGGATGTCAGTTAGTAAAAGACCTTTGTTCGGAATTTGATGGCAAAGTGATTCTTGAATATTCACCTGAATCATTTACGGGTACAGAAATGGATTATGCTGTTGAAGTATGTGATGCAGTCATGGATGTCTGGGGTGCTAGCAAGGACAATAAAGTCATCATTAACTTACCAGCAACCGTCGAAATGGATACGCCTAATGTCTATGCGGACCAGATTGAATGGATCGGCAGACATTTCAAAGATCGTGAACGTGTCATTCTTTCTCTTCATCCACATAATGATAGAGGCACAGGCGTAGCTGCAACGGAGCTTGGCTTATTAGCTGGGGCTGATCGTGTTGAAGGTACATTATTTGGTAATGGTGAAAGAACTGGTAATGTTGATCTTGTGACAGTTGCTTTGAATATGTATACACATGGAGTTGATCCTAAGCTTGACTTCTCGCATATTAATGACATCAAGAAAATGTATGAACGCGTGACAAAGATGGAAGTGCCACCTCGTCAGCCATATGCTGGACAGCTTGTCTTTACAGCTTTCTCTGGCAGTCACCAGGATGCAATTAATAAAGGTATGCATAAATATCGTGAACGTGACAATAAGCAATGGGAAGTACCTTACTTACCAATTGACCCTGCTGATTTAAATCGTCAATATGAACCTATCGTTCGTATTAACTCACAGTCAGGTAAGGGTGGCGTAGCCTTTGTGATGGATACAGTCTTCGGCTATCATATTCCTAAAGCAATGCAGGCAAACTTCGCAAAAGTCGTTCAGAATATTTCTGAAGCGGAAGGTGAAGTCTCACCAGAACGTATCTTTGACACATTCACTAAAGAATATATTGATATGGAAGAACCATATAAATTCATCAGTCAGAAACTAATTGATGAAAGTGAAGATCCTACTAATGACTTCGATCGTAAGGTTATCTTAAAGATTATTGATCATGGTGAAGAGAAAACATTGGTTGGACATGGTAATGGTCCAATTGATGCTGTAAGAGATGCATTAAATAGTGGTTCCAATGTTCACTTCACATTACTTGATTATTCAGAACATGCTTTAACATCTGGCTCTTCTTCAAAAGCTGCTTCTTATGTTGAAATGCAAGGTGAGGGCATGCAGAGTGCAGAATGGGGTGTTGGTGTACATGCCAATATCACGACAGCTACCATTAAGGCAATGATTTCTGGTTTGAATAGAATTCATCGAGATTTAAGAAATAAGGAGGGCTAGAATGGAGCGATTGGTACTCTCAATCCTGGTTGATAATACACCGGGGGTATTGAATAGAGTTGCAGGACTATTCTCTAGACGTAGCTACAATATTGATTCCTTGACTGTTGGGGAAACGAATGATCCCCATATTTCAAGAATGACTGTTGTCTCTACAGGTGATGCTGAAACCCTAGAACAAATTGAAAAACAAGTGAGAAAACTTGAAGATGTGAAAGAGGTCTTTAAGTTGGAGGATACAAATTCCGTCTATCGTGAACTTGTCCTTATTAAAGTGGAATGTTCACATAAGGAACGTGTTGATATTGTATCGATTGTAGATATTTATCGTGGCAAGATTGTCGATGTCTCTCCTGATTCCATGGTTATTGAAATCACTGGGACACAGTCAAAAATCGATGGCTTGCTGGCAATGATGACAGACTTCAACGTCACGGAGATCGTACGTACTGGTATTGCAGGTATCGGTAGGGGTTTACGTGACGAAGATAAAGAAAAGATTAAAGCTAGATAACAGGGGGTAAGAAAAATGGCTAAAATCTATTATGACAACGATTGTGATTTAAGTTTAATGGAAGGAAAAAGAGTAGCAGTTATTGGTTATGGCTCACAGGGTCATGCACATGCATTGAACTTGAAAGATTCAGGTGTTGATGTCGTAGTTGGTTTATATGAAGGTTCTAAATCAGCTGCTAAGGCTGAAGCACAGGGCTTAAAAGTAATGAGCACTGCTGATGCTGCTAAATGGGCAAATGTCATCATGATCTTGATTCCTGATGAATTACAGGCTTCAGTATATAAGAAGGATATCGCTCCTTATCTTGAAGAAAATGATACATTGATGTTTGCACATGGTTTCAACATTCACTTCGGTCAGATCGTTCCACCTAAGTTCGTAGATGTTTCAATGATCGCTCCAAAAGCTCCAGGTCATACAGTACGTTCTACATATGTAGATGGTCAGGGTACTCCAATGCTTGTCGCTGTACAGCAGGATTACTCAGGTAAGGCTCATGACAATGCCTTAGCCTATGGTGCTGCACTAGGTGGAGCTAGAGCTGGCTTACTTGATACTACATTCAGAACTGAAACTGAAACTGACTTATTTGGTGAACAGGCCGTTCTTTGTGGTGGCGTTGTTGCCTTAATGCAGGCTGGTTTCGAAGTATTATGTGAAGCTGGTTATGATCCTAAGAATGCATACTTTGAATGTATCCATGAAATGAAATTAATCGTTGACTTAATTTACCAGTCAGGTTTCGCAGGCATGAGAACATCTATCTCTAATACTGCTGAATATGGTGACTATATCTCAGGTCCAAAGCTTATCACTGAAGATACAAAGAACGCTATGCGTAAGATCTTGAAAGACATCCAGGATGGTACTTTCGCAAAAGACTTCTTACTTGAAATGTCTGCTGGTGGACAGGCTCACTTCAGAGCTCTTCGTCAGTTAGCTAATGAACATCCATCTGAAAAAGTTGGTGCTGAAATCCGTTCATTATATTCATGGGCTGAAGACGACAAGTTATTAAACAACTAATTATTCAACAACACACACTTGTGTGTTGTCCTAAGGGAGTCAGTATTGACTCCTTTATGACAACGGATAAATGATGCGTATAAAAGGAGGAATAGATATATGGCAATGACAATGACGCAAAAGATCTTAGCTGCGCATGCAGGTAAAGATCATGTTGCACCTGGAGAATTAATTGAGGCCAAGCTTGATTTAGTGATGGCTAATGATATTACTGGTCCAATGGCTTTACCAATTATCAAGAAGATGGGTGGTCATGTATTTGATAAGGATAAAGTTGTATTTGTCCCTGATCACTTCACCCCAAATAAAGACATCAAGTCGGCTGAGAATGCTAGAGCAATCTTGAAGTTCTCATTGGACGAAGGTCTGACGCATATTATGGTGCAGGGTAAGAATGGCGTTGAACATGCGATTCTTCCTGAACGCGGGCTTGTTTATGCAGGACAGGCAGTTATTGGTGCGGATAGCCATACATGTACTTATGGTGCATTGGGTGCTTTCTCGACAGGCGTTGGAACAACGGATATTGCAGCAGGCATGGCTAAGGGGATTGCCTGGTTCAAAGTTCCTTCCGCTATTAAAATACATTTAACAGGAAAACTTCCACCATATGTGAGTGGCAAGGATGTTATCCTTCATATTATTGGCCGTATCGGTGTTGATGGGGCTTTATATCAGTCAATGGAATTTTGTGGTGAAGGTGTCCAGGAATTATCGATGGATGATCGTTTTACCATCTGTAATATGGGTATTGAAGCAGGTGGTAAGAATGCCATTTTCCCAGTTGATGACAAGGCGCGTGAATATATGCGTAATGCTGGCGTAAGTGAATGGGTGGAATATGAAGCAGATGAAGATGCCCAATACGTAGAGACAGTAGAAGTCAATCTTTCTGACGTACGTCCAACAGTCGCCTTCCCACATTTACCAGGTAATGCTCATACTATTGATGAGGTTGAGGCAGCTGATAAGATTTATATTGATCAGGTTGTCATTGGATCTTGTACAAATGGTCGTTATTCTGATTTAGAAAAAGCAGCCAAGATTCTTAAAGGTCATACGGTTGCTGATAATGTCCGTGTGATGGTTGTCCCAGCGACTCAGAAGATCTTCTTACAGTGTGTTGATAATGGCTTAGTTGATATCTTCGTGAAAGCCGGCTGTGCTTTTAATACACCAAGCTGTGGTCCTTGCATGGGTGGTCATATGGGCGTTCTGGCAAAGGGCGAAAAGTGTGTTTCAACAACAAATAGAAACTTCGTTGGTCGTATGGGTGATACACAAGCGCTTATTTATTTAGCTTCACCTGAAGTAGCTGCAGCAAGTGCAATTGCTGGCTATATCGCTAATCCAGAAAAAGTAGGAGGAGAAAACTAATGCAGGCACATGGAAAAGTATTGAAATATGGGGATAATGTTGATACTGATGTGATTATTCCCGCACGTTATTTAAATTCTTTTGATGCGAAAGAACTGGCAAGTCATGCAATGGTTGATATTGATCCTACTTTCGTTGAAAGAGTCAATGATGGTGATTTGATTGTTGCTGGTAAGAATTTTGGTTGTGGTTCATCACGTGAACATGCTCCTCTTGCCTTAAAGACAGCTGGTGTATCTTGTATTATTGCTGATAGCTTTGCAAGAATCTTCTATCGTAATGCCATCAATATTGGCTTAGCTATTTGTGAATGTCCTGAAGCTGTCGCTGAGATTTCTGAAGGCGATGAAGTGAAGGTTGATTATGATACGGGTGTGATTACTGATGTAACAACGCATAAGACATATCAGGCACAGCCATTTCCACCTTTCATTCAGAAAATTATTACTGAAGGTGGCTTAGTGAATTATCTGAATAATCAGGAGTAGTATTATGGAAAAGAATATTGCAGTTATTAAAGGTGATGGAATTGGTCCAGAAGTTGTCAGTGAGACAATGAAGGTCTTAGATGCAGTTGGTCAAAAATACAACCATCAGTTCCATTACACACAGATCTTAATGGGTGGATGTTCGATTGATGCCTATGGTGAACCACTAACAGATGAGGCGCTTGCGATTGCGAAAAGCAGTGATGCTGTATTATTAGGTTCCATTGGGGGCAATACATCTACTTCACCATGGTATAAGCTTCCACCAGATAAAAGACCAGAAGCAGGGCTATTGAAGATTAGAAAAGAGCTTGGCTTATTTGCGAACTTAAGACCAGCTTATCTCTATCCTGAACTAGCTGATGCATGTCCACTAAAAGAAGCAACAAGCGCTAAAGGCTTTGATATGATTATTGTCAGAGAGTTAACTGGAGGTCTTTATTTTGGCGAACGTTCGACAAAAGAAGTCAATGGTGAACTTGTCGCTCATGACAACTTGATTTATTCAGAAAGTGAAATTAGACGTATTGCGATTAAGGCTTTTGAAATTGCAAGAGTGAGAAGAAAGAAAATCACTTCTGTGGATAAGGCAAATGTTCTTGATTCATCACGCTTATGGCGTAAAGTTGTCAATGAAGTGGCAAAGGATTATCCAGATGTTGAAGTGGAACATATGTTGGTGGATAACTCAGCTATGCAGTTAGTTGCCAACCCATCACAGTTTGATGTTGTCTTAACTGAGAATATGTTTGGTGATATCTTAAGTGATGAAGCAAGTATGATTACAGGTTCGATTGGAATGCTTTCAAGTGCATCGCTTAGAGAAGACAAGTTTGGTCTCTATGAACCAAGTGGCGGATCCGCACCGGATATTGCTGGCAAGAATGTCGCTAATCCCATTGCAACAATTCTCTCAGGCGCGATGATGTTACGTTATTCATTTGATTTGAATAAAGAAGCAGATGCGATTGAACAAGCTGTTCGTGATGTCTTAAAAGAAGGCTATCGCACAGTTGATATTTATAAAGATGGTGACAAAAAAGTTTCAACAAGTGAAATGGGAGACTTGATTGCATCAAGAGTATAGGAGGGGTCATGTTATGGAAAGTGATAATGTCAAAAAGGGTGTTGAAAGAGCACCACATCGTTCATTATTTAATGCATTAGGTTTTACTGAAGAAGAAATGAAGAGACCATTAATTGGTGTTGTATCTTCTTATAATGAAATTGTCCCTGGCCATATGAACTTGGATAAAATCAGTGAGGCTGTGAAAAAGGGCGTTTATTTAGCTGGTGGTGTTCCAGTAGAAGTGCCTGCCATTGCCGTATGTGATGGTATTGCCATGAACCATACAGGTATGAAATATTCCCTTGTCACACGTGAATTAATTGCTGATTCAACAGAATGTCTAGCAACGGCACATCAGTTTGATGGTCTCGTCATGATTCCTAACTGTGATAAGAATGTCCCAGGCTTATTGATGGCGGCAGCACGTATCAATATTCCAACAATCTTTGTCTCTGGTGGACCAATGTTGGCAGGAGCTGAAATTGATGGCAAGAGAACATGCTTATCAACACTCTTTGAAAGAGTTGGTCAGTATAATGCAGGCAAGATTTCTGCTGATGAATTGGAATATGCCGAAAAAGTATCATGTCCAACATGTGGATCATGTTCAGGGATGTATACTGCAAACTCAATGAACTGCTTGACCGAAGCACTTGGCATGGGCTTAAAGGGCAATGGTACGATTCCAGCTGTTTATTCAGCACGTATTCGTCTTGCAAAGCATGCTGGTATGCAGATCATGAAATTAATTGAAGAAGATATTCGTCCAAGAGATATCATGAACGAAAAGGCATTTAGAAATGCGATGGCTGTTGATATGGCCCTTGGCTGTTCAACAAACTCTATGTTGCATTTACCAGCTATTGCTCATGAAGCAGGCGTTGAATTGAATCTTGACATTGCGAATGAAATCAGCAAGAAAACACCTAACTTATGCCACTTAGCACCAGCTGGTGATACATTCATGGAAGATCTTGATTTAGCGGGTGGTGTTTATGCCGTGATGAATGAATTGGATTCACTAGGCATTCTTGAAACCGATGGCATCACATGTACAGGCAAGACAATCAAAGAAAATATTGCTGGTTGTGTGAATAGAAATCCAGAAATCATCAGACCGGTTGATAATCCATATTCAAAGACAGGTGGTATTGCCGTATTACGTGGTAATTTAGCACCAGATAGCTGTGTTGTAAAACAGTCAGCAGTGGCTCCTGAAATGATGACACATGAAGGTCCTGCAAGAGTCTTTGATTGTGAAGAAGATGCCATCAAGGCTATTCGTGGTGGCAAGATTGTCAAAGGTGATGTCGTTGTCATCCGTTATGAAGGTCCTAAGGGTGGTCCAGGTATGCGTGAAATGCTTTCACCAACAAGTGAAATTGCTGGCATGGGACTTGATAAGGATGTTGCTTTAATTACTGATGGTCGTTTCTCAGGTGCTACACGTGGTGCTTCAATCGGTCATATTTCTCCAGAAGCAGCTGTTGGTGGACCTATTGCCTTAGTTGAAGAAGGCGATATCATCTCTATTGATATTCCTAATAATAAGATTAATGTCCTTGTCGACGATGCGACATTAGCAGCACGTAAAGAAAAATGGCAGCCAAGAACACCTAAAATTAATACAGGTTATCTTAAGAAATATGCAGCCATGGTTACAAGTGCAAATACAGGGGCAGTATTAAAAGTAGATAACGAAGATTAATGAAGATTGGAGGAATACGCATTGAAGTTAAAAGGATCTGATATCGTTGTTGAATGCTTGCTTGAACAGGGCGTTGATACAGTCTTTGGCTATCCAGGAGGAACAATCCTTGAAGTCTATGACTCACTCTATAAATATCAGGATAAAATCAATCATGTACTCACATCCCATGAACAAGGGGCAGCTCATGCCGCCGATGGTTATGCAAGAGTGACAGGTAAAGTCGGTGTGGCAATGGCGACATCTGGACCTGGTGCGACAAACCTTGTAACTGGTATTGCGACTGCCTACATGGACTCTATACCAGTTGTTTTCATTACTGCCAATGTTGCCGCAAGCAGCTTAGGTAAGGATGGTTTCCAGGAAATTGATATCAAGGGAGTCACTATTCCTATTACGAAACATAATTATATTGTCAAAAGAGCGAAAGACATTGCACCAACAATTAGACGTGCTTTCGAAATTGCGAAAGAAGGAAGACCGGGCCCTGTCTTGATCGATATCACAAAGAATGCAACTATTGAATCAGCTGAATATGAATCAAAAAAGCCAAATCCAGTAACAGCAAACTTTGATGAGTATACGGATAGCCAGATTGATAAAGCTATTAAAATGATCAATGAAGCTGAGAAGCCATTTGTCTTTGTCGGTGGTGGCGCTATTGCTTCAGAATGTTCTACCGAACTAAGAGCATTTGTCGAAAAGATCGATGCCCCCGTTTGTGATAGCTTGATGGGTAAAGGTGCTTTTGATGGCCTTTCTCCTCGTTACTGTGGCATGCTTGGCATGCATGGTACGAAGGCAAGTAACTTGGGCGTTTCTAAATGTGACTTGCTGGTGGTTATCGGTGCTCGCTTTAGTGATCGTGTGACTGGCAATACAAAGACATTTGCGAAGGATGCAAAGATTATTCAGTTAGACATTGATGATGCTGAAATCAACAAGAATATTCATGTCAATCTTGGATTAGTTGGTGATGCCAAGCATATCTTACGTGCTATCACTGACAAGATGACACAGCAGAATCATCCTGCCTGGATGAAGAAGATACGTGAGTATAAAGACCGCTTCCCATTAAAATATGATACGGATAAACTCACTTGTCCTTATATCATTGAACAAATAGACTTACTGACAGATTCAGAAGCGATTATCTCTACAGATGTAGGACAGCATCAGATGTGGACAGCACAGTATTATCACTTCAGACATCCACGTCAGTTCTTGACATCAGGTGGTCTTGGTACAATGGGCTATGGCTTAGGAGCGGCCATTGGTGCAAAATATGGCGCACCAAACAAACCAGTCTTCAATATTGCTGGTGATGGTTGCTTCAGAATGAATTTGAATGAGCTTGCGACAGCATCAAGATATAATGTCCCAATTATCCAGGTTGTCATCAACAACCAGGTATTAGGCATGGTTAGACAGTGGCAGACATTATTCTATGGTAAGCGTTATTCCAATACCGTCCTAACAGATAAAGTTGATTTTGTGAAAACAGCTGAAGGACTTGGTTGTGAAGCCATTTCCGTACGTACAAAAGAAGAGGTTGTGCCAGCGATTAAGCATGCCCTTGAGGCTAATGGACCAATTGTCCTTGATTGTCATATTGATCAGGATGATAAAGTCTTCCCAATGGTAGCACCTGGTGCAGCTATCTCTAAAGTCTTTGATGCTGATGACTTGGCAAAACAGAAACAGTAAAAAAAAAGCAATGCCACATTGTGACATTGCTTTTTAAAACAATAAAAAAACATAAGTGTTATAGGGGAGAAACTTATGTTTTTTTACTTATTATATTTTGGGGAAAATTTCTACAGGATTCTTGCCTCCTGTGATTCATATAATAAAGATGAATTATGAATAGTTTATGAACTTTTATGAAATATGCATAATTTCTTGACAAAAAAAGAAAAAGACTTTGAAAACAAAGCCTTTCCTTATAAACATGGAGCAGAATACGGGAGTCGGACCCGCCTATCCACCTTGGGAAGGTGGCATTCTACCGATGAATCAATTCTGCACTACAATTACTATTATAATGATGTCTTTTGAAAAGACAAGTTTTTTGATTCTTTGTAATTTCCTTTTCCTTATTTCTAGAAATATTATAATAGAAGTAGTGGAGGTTACTTATGAAAAGATTATTGAATTGCACTGCAAGTGAGAAACTTGCAATGAATGGTGAAGAATTAAAACAATCAATCAAAGCCTGTGAAGGGCGCGTTATTATGAGTGAGAATGTGATTGCGGTGAGTCCATTACTTGGAGATGTTTCGAATCCTGAACTAGCAGCAGCCTTTGGGAGTGATTTGTGTTTATTGAATGTCTTTGATTGTAATAATCCCAAAATTGCCGGTGTCGTGACGGATGGGAATCCGGTTGCTTTATTGAAGAAACTTATCGGTCGTCCTGTTGGCTGTAATTTAGAGCCGGTTGATCCTGATGCGAAGATGATGGAAGAACGTTTACGTATTCCGGCAGGCAGAATGGCAAGCGCTGAAACTTTCAAGAAAGCCCAGCAGCTAGGCTTTAATTTTGTCTGTCTGACAGGTAATCCAGGCACAGGCGTGACAAATGAATCTATTGCCAGGGCAATAAAAAATGCCAAAAAGTATTTCTCGGGCTTAATCATTGCTGGAAAAATGCATTCAGCTGGTGTTGATGAGCCACTCGTGGATTTAAAGGATATTGGTAAGTTTATTGAAGCAGGAGCTGATGTGATCTTGCTTCCAGCTGTGAATACTGTACCATCATTAAGTGAAGAAGAAATGCGTGCAGCCTGTGACTTCATTCATAGAAAGGGTGCTTTGGCCTTAAGTTCAATTGGGACATCACAGGAAGGTGCCGATAAAGAGACGGTGAGAGAGATTGGTATTGTAAATAAACGCTGTGGTGTCGATATCCAACATATTGGTGATGCTGGCTGGCAAGGTATTGCCTTACCAGAAAATATCATGACTTTATCAATTGCGATTAGAGGCAAGCGTTGGACATATCATACAATGGCATCATCAATACGTCGTTAAAGAAGGCTCAGCCTTCTTTTTTTCTTTGTATTAACATAAAAATGTAACGAATTGTAAATTATGTTAAAACGTTATCATTCCTTTTTTCCAAGAGCCTAAAATCAATTGAAAAGGCTATATATGGGTGTTATAATACGGGCATGGAGGAATAAATCAATGGATAAATTAACTATTAGAGATGTTGATGTTGCCGGCAAGACTGTCCTTGTACGTGTTGACTTCAACGTACCAATGAAAGACAATGGAACAGTTATCACTGATGATAACAGAATCGTTGCAGCTTTACCAACAATCAATTACTTGTTGGAACATAACCCTAAGGCTGTTGTATTATTCTCACACTTAGGTAAGATCAAGACTGAAGAAGATAAGGCTAAGAACAACATGGCTGTTGTTGCTCCTAGATTAGCTGAATTATTAGGAAGAGACGTTAAGTTCGTTAATGCAACACGTGGTCCTGAATTAGAAGATGCCATTAAGAATGCTGAAAATGGTCAGGTTATCTTAGTTCAGAATACACGTTATGAAAAAGGCGAAACTAAGAATGATCCAGAATTAGGTAAATACTGGGCATCTCTTGGTGATGTATTCGTAGAAGATGCATTCGGTTCTGTACATAGAGCTCATGCTTCAACTGTAGGTATTCCTACAAACTTACATCCTGCTGTAGCTGGTTTCTTACTTGAAAAGGAAATCGCTTATATTGGAAAAGCAGTTTCTGATCCTGAAAGACCATTAGTAGCTATCTTAGGTGGTTCTAAGGTTTCTTCTAAGATTGGTGTTATTGAAAACTTATTAAAGGTTGCTGATAAGGTTATTATCGGTGGCGGTATGATGTTTACTTTCTGGAAAGCTAAGGGCTTAGAAGTTGGTAACTCATTAGTTGAAGAAGATAAGGTTGAATTAGCTAAGGAATACTTAGAAAAAGGTGCTGATAAGCTTGTATTACCTGTTGATGCTGTTGTGAATAATGCATTTGCAGCTGAAGGTGATATTAAGACTGTTGAAGGTAATGTACCTGAAGGTTACATGGGATTAGATATCGGTCCTAAGTCAATCGAATTAATTAAAGAAAACTTAGCTGGTGCTAAGACAGTTATCTGGAATGGTCCTATGGGCGTATTCGAAATGGAACCATTCGCTAAGGGAACATTAGCTGTATGTGAAATGTTAGCTAATATGCCAGATGCTAATACAATCATCGGTGGTGGTGATTCAGCTGCAGCTGTTAAACAGTTAGGATTTGCGGATAAAGTATCTCATATCTCAACTGGTGGTGGCGCTTCACTTGAATACATGGAAGGTAAAGTATTACCTGGTATCGCTGCTGTAGATGATAAATAATAAAAAAATATTAGGAGTAAAGAAAATGGCAAGAAAACCAATTATTGTTGGAAACTGGAAAATGAACAAGACTATTGCTGAAACAACTGCATTCGTTAATGCTGTTGATGGCAAAGTTTCTGATAAAGCTGACTGGGGTATCGCAACTCCATTCACAGATTTACAGGCTGCTAAAGCTGCAAAGAATTTAATTGTTGCTGCTGAAGATATGCATTGGGCAGATCATGGTGCATTCACTGGTAACGTTTCTGCAGCTATGTTAAAGGAATTAGGCGTTGAATGGACAATCATCGGTCACTCTGAAAGAAGACAGATGTTTGGTGAAACTGATGAAACAGTTAATGCTAAAATTAAACAGGCTATCAAGAACGATATCAAAGTAATCGTTTGTGTAGGTGAATCTGAAGCTCAGTATGATGCTGGTGAAACAAAAGATGTTGTTAAGAACCAGACTGTTGCTGCATTCAAGGATGTAGAAGCTGCTGATGCTGCTGAAATCGTTATTGCTTATGAACCAATCTGGGCTATTGGTACTGGTAAGACAGCTACTAATGAAATTGCTGAAGATGTTTGTGGCTATATCCGTTCAGTCGTTAAGGATCTTTATGGTGAAGATACTGCAGAAAAGGTTAGAATTCAGTATGGTGGATCTGTAAAGCCTGAAGGATTAAAGGCATTATTAGAACAGCCTGATATCGATGGTGCATTAGTAGGTGGTGCTTCTTTAAAAGAAGAATCATACCTTGCTATGGTTGCTGCTTTAGACTAAAACTATAATATGACTGGGTCTTAGGACTCAGTCTTTTTTAATAATATTTGTGATGATACATTAGCTATATCTTTGTATCATTTTCTTTTAGGCTATTGTCTAATGACACAGAAGTATTAAGATAGAAGAGTAAAAACAATGGATACAGAAGAAAGGCTGAGGATCATTGGCTTAGCATTGCTTGCTTTAAGTAAGGCATATAGCTAATGGGCATGATCTATCTTCAAAGCAAGGGAAGAAAACTGTTCAAGCGTTTTACCAAAAGAATGGGAAAATGATTGAGGGACATGGACGGTTTTCTATGAGATACTAATTGATTTGTTTCTATATTCATATTGAGAACCAGAAGTTTTAAGAGCTTTTGGCTCTTTGTTTTTTAAAGTTGTGTAAAGAGTAGGAATTGCATTAAAGGCCGGATTACATTTCTTGTTTTGAATAATAAAATTTCTTATACTTTGGTTAGTATATTTTTGTTGGAGGAAAATGGAATGCTTGAAATCAAACATATCACAAAGAAATATGTTACCGGTAATTTTACGCAGGTTGCCCTTGATGATGTTTCTGTGAATTTCCGTGATAATGAGTTTGCGGCTATATTAGGACCTTCAGGCTCTGGAAAAACAACTTTGTTGAATATTATTGGTGGGTTGGATCGCTATGATGATGGTGATTTAGTCATCAATGGTGTTTCGACAAAACGCTATAAAGATAAAGACTGGGATGCCTATCGTAATAATAAGATCGGCTTTATTTTTCAGGCTTATAATCTTATTGGCCATCAATCCGTTTTATCCAATGTGGAATTAGCCCTCACATTGTCCGGTGTATCACCAAGTGAACGTAAGAAAAGAGCGATTGAAGCTCTTAAAAAGGTTGGCTTAGAAGAACATATTCATAAGAGACCGAATCAGTTATCTGGCGGTCAGATGCAAAGAGTGGCCATTGCCCGTGCCCTTATCAACAATCCAGATATCATCTTAGCGGATGAACCAACAGGTGCCTTAGATACCAAAACAAGTATTCAAGTGATGGATTTGTTGGAAGAGGTGGCTAAGGATAAGCTTGTTATCATGGTGACGCATAACCCTGAACTTGCTCATCAGTATGCCAATCGTATTGTTGAAGTCAAGGACGGGCATATTATTCATGATTCTCATCCTGTGGAAACAAAGAAAAATAAAAATATCAATGCCAGCTTTAAACATACTCGATTAAAGTTCACCACAGCACTAGGTTTATCACTTAATAACTTAATGACCAAAAAAGGTCGTACCGCCTTAACTTCTTTTGCAGGAAGTATTGGGATTATTGGTATTGCCGCGATATTAGCTTTAAGTTCAGGGGTTAATGACTATATAAGTACTCAGGAGACAGATATGCTTGGCTCCTATCCCATTACGCTAGAAAAACAGGCGGTGGATTTAGATGCGATGATGAATCGTGAAAAGAAGAATGCGCATAAGAAGGGGCATGATAAGAAAGCTGTTTATTCAAAGAATATTGTTGGAGATACCATCCAGGAAACAAAGGACATGATCAAAACCAATAATTTGAATAAATTCAAGCTCTATCTTGATAATCATCAAAAAGACTTAAAGAAAGATGTCTCAGCGATAGAATATAGCTATGATATCACACCAAAAGTCTATCGTAATGATGAAAAGGCCGGGGTCGTCACTGTCTCACCGGCAAGCTTGCTTTCAACAAACTCACAACAGTCATCACCCTTTGCCTCAAACTCATTCTTTTCGAAATATAGTATGAGTGGGGCTGTGAGTTCATCATGGAGTGAACTTGTCAGCAGTCAGAATTTACGTCAAAAACAATATAAGTTGTTAGCTGGTCATTATCCTAAGAACTACAATGAAGTCGTCTTAGTACTTTCAGAGAATAATGAAGTTTCAGACTATACCCTTTATACACTTGGCATGCTGGATATTAATAGTATGAATGATATGATCAAGGCTATTCAGGATGGCAAGAAGTATGAAGATACACAACATAGCTTTGATTACAAGGAAGTCATTGGGAAGAGTTATCGTGTCTTTGCCCCAAGTCAGCTTTTTGAAAAAAAGGATAATGTCTTTGTCGATCAAAGTGCCAATAATGACTATCTCAAAGCTCATCTTAATGAAGGCTTGGAAGTCAAGATTGCTGGTGTGCTAAGAGCGAAGAAAGATGCGGAAATATCAAGTGGTGTCGGCTATGATCGTAAATTGACAAACTATTTGATGCAAGTTGGAAATAAGAGTGAAGCCATCACTGCTCAGCTAGCTAATAAAAAGATCAATATCATGACTAATAAAGCCTTTGGTGAAGAAAATAGCGGTAAGACAAATAGCTTCTTTAAGATGAACAATAATCTCTTAAAAACAAATACACATATACAATCCACAACAATGACGCTTAAATCTAGCATGAAGCCAACTGTTACATTACTTGGTGAAACAAACGCGTCCCAACAGACAGAAACTCCTGAACAACCAGAGATTGACAACACGCAGCCTTCCCCTCCAGTTACAAATAACAAGTACACAGTAACATTTAAAAACGGTGAAAGTGTTCTTGCATCGTCTACTTACCAAGCTGGAGCTACCATTACAACCTTCCCAGAAACCAATCCAATTAGAGCGGATGAAAATGGCGTGCGTTATACCTTTGTAGGCTGGGTGGATCAAGCAGGCAACTACTTCACTTCAAAACAGTTAAGAAGTGTAACGGTCACTCAAGATGAGATCTATACAGCTGTATTTGCGTCCACAAGTACTTCCAGCAAGCTAGAAGACTATTTGACGGATGATGAAATCAAGAAGGCCAATGAAGCCTTAAATAACTATATGAAGCAACAAGTTCAGGCCAATGGCGGAGCGCAGTTTGACCCAAGCAAGGTTGATATGAATCAGTTGCGTGATTTAATGAATAAGAATCTGGGGACAAATATTTCTCAGGCGCAAATGAATCAGTATATGATGAATTATGCGACACAATATCTCAAGCAGAATCCAAAGCTTATTGACAAGTATTTGAAGACATACTTGCAGGCATATATGAAGAAGTATGAGCAGGAATATCTCAATAAGATTAAGAGTTCACTTGCTAGTAATTTGAACCAGCAGTCACTTGATGCCTTGCTTGCTTCAATGAATAATACAACGCCAACGAATTATGAAGATATGATGAGTAAATTAGGCTATAGTACGCTTGAAGATCCAAGCAAGATTTCCCTTTATCCCAACTCATTTGATGCGAAAAAACATGTTGAAAGCTTTATTAAAGCCTATAATAAACAAGCTAAGAATGATAACGATAAGGTAACTTATACGGATCTTATTAGTACGGTTACGGAAAATATCACAAAGATTGTTGATACGATTTCAACGGTACTGATTGCCTTTGTTGCTATATCGTTGATTGTCTCATCCATTATGATTGCGATTATTACTTATATTTCCGTACTTGAACGTACGAAGGAAATTGGTATTTTAAGAGCGTTAGGAGCTAGTAAGGGTGATATTTCCAAAATCTTTAATGCCGAAACTTTTATTGAAGGACTACTTTCAGGTATCTTTGGTATCTTTGTTTCATGGCTGATCACCTTCCCAGTCAATGCATATGTCTTAAAGACAATGCAGGTACCTCATGTCATGGTTTTACCAGTTAAGGCAAGTTTTGTCTTAATAGGTATTTCGGTTATTCTGACATTGCTTGCAGGCTTTATACCTAGCCGTATTGCCGCTAAGAAGGACCCTGTGACAGCTTTACGTAGTGAATAAAAATGGAGCATGTGCTCCATTTTTTATTTAGAAACAATCTGTTGTTAAAAAATGGTGTTTTTTCGAAATGTAAGTGCTAAACTATAGGCAGAAAAGGAATTCTGAAAACTTATAAACGCTTACATGAAATACATGATTGAAATTTCACAAGATACCATGTATAGTGGTTTCAGAAAGTAATTGGGAATTAATTCTCAAAGAAATAAATGGAGGATATATTTATGGCTAAAGAAACAGTCACAAAGAAAGAATGGGCAACAGAAGCTCAAATTGATGAATTCGTTGATTCAGCAGTTAAGAAAGCTTTAGTTGCACTCGACAAGTTTGAAGGATTTGACCAGGAACAGGTTGACTACATTGTTGCGAAGATGTCAGTTGCCGGTCTTGATCATCATGGCTATCTTGCAGAACTTGCTCGTGATGAAACTGGACGTGGGGTATTTGAAGACAAGGCTGTAAAGAACTTATTCGCATGTGAATATGTCACAAACAATATGCGTCATACTAAGACGGTTGGTATCATCAATGAAGATCCACTTACAGGTATTACTGAAATTGCTGAACCAGTTGGTGTTGTTTGTGGTATCGTACCAGTTACCAACCCAACTTCAACTGCAATCTTCAAGAGCTTGATTGCCATGAAGACAAGAAACCCAATCATCTTCTCATTCCATCCAGGTGCACATGATTCATCTGTTGAAGCTGCTAAGGTTATGAGAGATGCTGCTGTTGCTGCTGGTGCTCCAGAAGATTGTATCCAGTGGTTACCAATGTCTATTGGCAATACGGAAAAAGAATCTGAAAAAGGTAATAACCTCTTAATGTATGCAACAAATGCATTAATGAATCATCCAGGTGTTGCGACTATCCTCGCAACTGGTGGTAATGCGATGGTTAAGGCTGCTTACTCATGTGGTAAACCTGCTTTAGGTGTAGGTGCTGGTAACGTTCCTGCTTATGTTGAAAAGTCATGTAAGTTGGAAATGGCTGCTAACGATGTTTATCTTTCAAAGACATTCGATAATGGTATGATTTGTGCATCTGAACAGAATGTTATTGTTGATAAAGAAATCTATAATGAATTCAAAAAAGAATTAGGCAGATATCATGTTTATTATGCTAATGCTGAAGAAAAGAAGAAACTTGAAAACTTCATGTTCGGGGCTGAAGCTTATTCAGAAAATGTTGCCAATGCAAGATTAAATGGTGCAGTAGCTGGTAAAGATGCAACTTGGATTGCTGCTCAGGCTGGTTTCACTGTTCCTGAAGATACACAGATGATTGTTGTAGAATGTAAGGAAATTGGTGTGAATGAACCAATGACAAGAGAAAAGCTTTCTCCAGTATTAGCTATGGAAAAGGCAAACTCTACAGATGAAGGTATCCAGTTAGCTTGTGATTCAGTTGAATTTAACGGCTTAGGTCACTCTGCTGCTATCCATACAACTGATCATAATATTACTGTAGAATTCGGTAAACGCGTAAAAGCTATTCGTATTATTGAAAATGCGCCTTCTACATTTGGTGGTATTGGTTCTGTATATAATGCATTCTTACCATCATTAACACTTGGATGTGGTTCTTACGGACATAACTCAGTATCTAATAACGTAAGTACTGCTGACTTACTCAATATTAAGAGAATCGGGAGACGTAACAATAATATGCAGTGGGTTAAACTTCCTCCTAAGATCTACTTCGAACGTAATTCAATTAGATACTTAAGAGATATGAGAAAAATGGAAAAGGCTATGATTATCACTGACCGTGGTATGTATAACCTTGGCTATGTCGCAAAGATTGAAGACGTTATCAAGAGAAGAAGAAATAAAGTTGATGTTGAATTATTCTTCGATGTACAGTCAGACCCAACTCTTGAAGTTGTACAGAAGGGTGTTGACTTAATGAGAAGCTTCCAGCCTGATACAATCATTGCCTTAGGTGGTGGTTCATCTATGGATGCTGCTAAAGTTATGTGGTTAATGTATGAACATCCAGAAGTTAACTTCGATGACATCAAACAGAAATTCATGGATATCCGTAAACGTGCAATTAAGTTCCCAGAACTTGGTAAGAAGGCTACATTAGTCGCTATTCCTACAACATCAGGTACTGGTGCCGAAGTTACTCCATTCGCAATCATTACAGATACAAGAAACAATGTTAAGTATGCCTTAACTGACTACTCATTAACTCCTACAATCGCTATTGTAGACCCTGAATTCACTATGTCTGTTCCAGCAACAATTGCTGCTGATACAGGTATCGACGTATTAACTCATGCAACAGAAGCCTATGTTTCATTACTCGCATCTGATTATACTGATGGTTGGGCTAAGCAGGCTGTTAAGTTAGTATTTGAAAACTTACAGAAGTCAGTTCTTGAAGCTGATCCTGAAGCAAGAATTAAGATGCATAATGCAGCATGTATTGCTGGTATGGCTTTCGCTAATGCCTTCTTAGGTATGAACCACTCAATGGCTCATAAGATTGGTGGCGAATGGCATATCCCACATGGTCGTGCAAATGGTATCATCTTACCACATGTCATCAGATACAATGGTACAGTTCCTACTAAGTTAGGCGTATGGCCAAAGATTGAAAACTATAAAGCTGATAAGAAATATAGAGAATTAGCTGAATTAATCGGCTTACATCCAAAGACTGATGCTGAAGGTGTGGAAATGTATGCAACTGCAGTTGAAAAGTTATGGGTATCTGTAGGTGGTGCTACAAATATCAAGTCTCAGGGTATTGGTGAAGCTGAATGGAAAGAATCTATCCATAGAATGGCTATGAATGCTTATGAAGACCAGTGTACTCCAGCTAACCCTAGAATGCCTATGGTTAAGGATATGGAAAGAATCTTCACTGAATCATATGACTACCAGACTCCATATGGTGATTTATATCCAGAATTCGCTAAACAAAGAGATGCAAGAAACGCAGCTAAAAAGAAATAGTTTTAAGGGCTCTCCATTCGGGGAGTCTTTTTCTTTGCATTGTGATTGAATCAAGGTATGATGGAGATAGGTGAGTTTTATGAAGAGAAAAGAAATATTCATTATCATATGCTTGTTATTTATTGGGGTGGGTTTATACTTCTATCAAAAGTCTAGCAAGCATGAAGAACTTGTTGTCTATCATCATAAAAAGATTATTGATCACATCGATCTTTCAAAGAATGCCAGATATACCTATCATGGTGATGTTGGCGTATTCCATCTTGAAGTCAAGAATGGTAAAGCACGTGCTTATGATGTGGATTGTCCTAATCAGATCTGTGTCCATACAGGCTGGATTCAACGTGAGGATGGCAAGAGTATTGTCTGTGCCCCCAATGGCATATCAGTAAGTTTTGAGACTGTATAAACAGTCTTTTTTGATAATTTCCCATAATCCTGATGTTTTTTCCATAGATTTACCTTCTAGAATACAATTTATAGGAGGCGTAAGATATGTGGAAAAATGCTGTGCTGAGCATAAGAAAGAATGTGGGTAGAAACATCTTGCTTTTGGGTGTGGCTTTCTTGATCATCAATCTTGTTATGGCAGGACTAGAAATCAGGACGGCGACAAAGAAGTCAATGGATGCCACAAGACAGTCACTAGGCAGTGATGTGACATTGGCTTATAATATGAAAGCCTTAATGAGTAATCGTTCGAAAGGAGAAGCACTTGATCAGTTCAATATATCTATCAAAGTGAGTGATGCCAATGAGTTATCGAAACTGAAATACGTGAAATCTGTTAATTATTTACAGTCTGTCTCTGTTGATACGGATGATATTGAACCTGTCAATCTGTCTTCCACAACGACTACCAGTCAGTTTAAACAATTAGAAAACAATCAAGACAATAAGAAACTAGGGCCAATGGACAATAATAACTTCACTGTCAGTGGCCAGTCGACAATGAAAACATTAAGTGCTTTTGTGAATAAGCAATATGTTTTAAAGTCCGGTCGTTTACTAAGTGAAAGTGATGCGCATACGAATAATGTTGTCATTTCAAGTGAGCTTGCTTCGGACAATAACCTAAAAGTAGGCAGTACATTTAGCGTTTATACATCAGATTCTTCCAATAATAAAATAATGATAACAGTTAATGTAGTAGGTATTTATCGTGTTAAAACGGTGAATCAGATTGGTGGTATGAGTAATCGTCAGTCCCCTTACAATACCATTTATTCATCACTAGAAACAGCCCAGAAGCTCAATGGATCGACAACAACAATCTCTAGTGCCATTTATACCCTTGATGATCCATCACATATTAGTGCCTTTAAAAAGATTGCCAAGAAGACATCCGTTGACTGGAATACGTATACATTGGATGCCAATGACCAGGTTTATCAGATGTCAATAGGTTCATTGAAGAATATGAATAAGTTTGCCTCACTCTTTATCATGATTGTCATTGTTGGTGGGGGGATCGTTATGGCACTTGTGCTTATGCTCGCATTGCGTTCAAGATATCATGAATATGGCATTCTCTTGTCGCTTGGAGAAAGCAAGCTAAGAATTGTTGGTCAGCAGCTTATTGAAGTAGGCTTGGTTGTTGTACTTGCCTTCATGCTTTCTTTAGGCAGTGGGCAGTTTGTCGGTAAGAAGATTTCTAATATGCTCGCTAGTGCTTCTTCAAATACACCAGCAGTCACGATGAAGATTCCGACAAATAAAAATAATAATGAGCAACAGCTGCAACAGAAAACAAAAGACCTTGATGTTAGCTTAAGTGGCGAAGTGATTGGTGAGGTAGCAGGCGTTAGTGTATTGATTGTAGTGATTGCCATACTGCTTCCTTCACTTGCCATCTTACGGATGTCACCACGTAAAATTCTCATGAAAAAGGAGGGTTAGTATGGATGCATTATTTCAGTTACATCATTTAAGCTATCATTATCAGGACGGTGGCTTAAGGGTTGATATTCTTAAGGATTGTGAATATAGCTTTGAAAAAGGCAAGACTTATGCGATTATTGGACCATCAGGATGTGGTAAGACGACATTGCTTTCACTGATGGGTGGTCTAGAAGCGCCATGTGATGGTTATGTGGAATATGATGGAGAGAATATAGAAAAAAAGGGATTCAATAATTATCGGCGATATGATATTGCTTTAATCTTTCAATCCTATAATCTCATCAATTATATGAATGCCTATCAGAATATTGTCTGTGCGATGGATATTGCACATATTAAAGAGCCTAATAAAAAAGAAAGAGCTTTGAAGATTCTTGGAAGGCTAGGCATTCATGAACAAGAAGCGAAGCGTGATATCCGCAAGCTCTCAGGGGGCCAGCAACAACGTGTTGCCATTGCTAGGGCTATTGCCAAGAATGCTCAGGTTATTCTTGCCGATGAACCAACGGGTAATCTTGACTATGCTACAGGACAAACGATTATCCAGAATTTCATTGAGCTTGCCCATCAAGATCAACGTATTGTGATAGCCGTGACACATGATCAGGGGTTTGCCAGACAAATGGATGTTTGTCTGAAAATTGAAGATGGCAAGTTAGTGGAGGTATGAAAAAGCGTAAGACAGATTGTCCTACGCTTTTTAAATGATATGGAAATGTTTCAAGGCGTTATAGATACCATCATCATGCAATGATGTTGTGACATAATCAACAACAGGAAAGAGTTCCTTTGCACTATTGCCCATGGCAATAGACGTATGAACATAGTTCAGCATTGTTAAGTCATTTGTGGAATCACCAATCGCAAAAGTGTTTTCAAGAGGGATATGTAAATAATCAATTGTTTCCTGAATACCGGTTGCTTTATTGTAAGCTTTGGGCAGGATTTCATAGAAGCCATTACGATTGATAAAAGCTAATTCGTCTTTGAATTCATTCATGAACGCTTTGATGTCCTTTTCATCCTGATACCAGGTTGCCATTTTCTGGAAAATACAATCATCATTTAAATCATATGTACGAACGGGAAAGCCTTCATCAAGATAATGCTGGCGCTGGTGAATGACAAAGGGATCTATCAGTTTTTTATTGGGATAATAGATGGCTGTATTGCCTTCGAGGATATTTTCCAGGTGATATTTGTAGGAAGCAGCGATAATACGTTTTCTTAAATCTTTTGAGAACTGGTGAAAAGCGATTGTATGATGATGATAGCTTATTTCCGTTCCACAGCCATAGATAATACCATCGAGGGGCAAACTGAGAATGCTTTTCTCGACAAAACATGAACCACGCCCTGTATTGACGAAAAGCAAGTGTCCATTAGCCTGAGCTTGCTTCATGGCGAGAATGGTACTCGTGGGAATTTCAAATGTATATTCATCGGCGAGTGTGCCATCGATATCAAAAAAGATAATTTTCTTGTCCATAATGACTCCTTTACTTTTACAATATAGCGAAGCAGTCAGGAAAATGCAATAGAAGATACGTTAGTTAGGACTAATAATCATATGAAACATTGAGCGTGAAAGCGTTTTATGATAAAATTTTAACCAAAGGGAAAGAGGGTAGAAGAAATGTATAAAATAGTAAGAAAAGAAACATTGAATGATGCTGCTTTCGAGATGGAAATTGAAGCCCCAATGGTTGCACGTAAGTGTGAAGCAGGGCAGTTTATCATCTTGAGAGTTGGTGAAGATGGTGAAAGAATACCACTTACAATTGGTGATTTTGATCGTGAAAAAGGTACAATCACAATTGTTGTTCAGGCTGTTGGCTTCTCTACAAAACAGCTTGAAAAGCTTGAAGTGGGCGATGAAGTGACAGACTTTGTCGGTCCTTTAGGAAGACCAACAGAATTCCACGATGGATTAAAGCGTGTTGTTGGCGTATGTGGTGGTATTGGTGCTGCACCAGTGTATCCACAGCTTAAAGCTTTAGCTGAAAAAGGCGTTAAAGTAGATGTTATTATTGGTGGCCGTGAAGCACAGTATGTCTTATGGGCTGATAAGTTTAAAACTTTCTGTGATCATGTTTATATTGCAACTGATAATGGTGAACTTGGTACTAAGGGATTTGGCACAACTGTTTTACAGCAATTAATTGATGAAGGCGTTAAATTTGATGAAGTTATTGCGATTGGTCCTGTCATCATGATGAAGAATGTTGTAAAAGTGACAAAGCCATATAATATTCCAACTTCTGTATCTCTTAACCCAATCATGGTTGATGGCACAGGTATGTGTGGCTGCTGTCGTGTTACTGTTGATGGTCAGACAAAGTTTGCCTGTGTTGATGGCCCAGACTTTGATGGCTTGAATGTCGACTTTGATGAGTTAATGGAACGACAGAGATTCTTTAAGAAGGAAGAAAAGTATGTTGATGAACATGCAGATAGAATTTGTGATCTTATGAGAGGAGCTGAATAGTCATGGCAGATGCAGTAAGAAGAAAGCCAAATATGGCAAAAGAAAAAGTTAAGATGCCGGAACAGGATCCTAACGTAAGAAATAGAAACTTTGAAGAGGTTGCTTTAGGTTATACACCAGAGATGGCAATGGAAGAAGCAACAAGATGTCTTAATTGTAAGAAGCCTTTCTGTATGGAAGGATGTCCAGTTAATGTTCCTATTCCACGTTTTATTGAACAGGTTGTTGCCGGTAACTTCGAAAAGGCTTATGAAATCATTACTGAAGAAAATGCCTTACCTGCAATCACTGGTCGTGTATGTCCACAGGAAAACCAGTGTGAAGGTAAATGTGTCAGAGGACGTGCTAAAGGCTGTGAATCAGTTGGTATTGGTCGTCTTGAAAGATTTGTTGCCGATTATCATAGAGAGCATGGTGAACATAAGACACCTCATGTTGAAAAAAATGGCAAGAAGGTTGCCGTTGTAGGTTCTGGTCCAGCTGGTATTACATGTGCTGGTGAACTTGCAAGACGCGGCTATGATGTTCATGTTTTTGAAGCTTTACATAAGACTGGCGGTGTCCTTTCATATGGTATCCCTGAATTCCGTCTTCCTAAGACAATTGTTCAAGCTGAAGCTGATGTTGTAGCGGACTATGGTGTTGATTTTGAAACAAATGTCGTTGTTGGACGTACAATTACTGTTGATGAACTTGAAGAAGCAGGCTATGATGCAGTCTTTGTTGGCAGTGGTGCTGGCTTACCTCGTTTCCAGGGTATTCCTGGCGAAAACCTCAACGGTGTTTATTCAGCTAATGAATTCTTGACACGTGTGAATCTGATGAAGGGCTATATGTTCCCTGATCGTCCAACCCCAGTTAAGATTTCACCAACAGTATGTGTTGTTGGTGCCGGAAATGTGGCTATGGATGCTGCTCGTACAGCTAAGCGTCTAGGTGCTGAAAATGTTTATATTGTTTATCGTCGTAGTGAAGAAGAAGCACCTGCTCGTAAAGAAGAAATTCATCATGCCAAAGAAGAAGGCATTCAGTTCAAATTCCTGACTAATCCAATCGCAGTCAATGGTGATGAAGAAGGCTGGGTTAAGTCTATTACATGTCAGGAAATGGAATTAGGGGAAGCTGATGCCAGCGGTCGTAGAAGACCGGTACCAGTAGAAGGTCATACATTTGACATTGAAACAGGTACGTTCATTGTTGCAATTGGTCAGTCACCTAACCCATTGATCAGACAGACAACACCTGGTCTTGATACACAAAAATGGGGTGGCATTATTGTCAATGAAGAAACAATGGAAACTTCAAGAGATTCTGTCTATGCCGGCGGTGATGCTGTAACTGGTGCAGCTACAGTTATCCTTGCCATGGGTGCAGGTAAAAAGGCAGCAATTGCCATTGATGAAAAACTTTCAGGTAAATAAGACTTAGGGCTATCGCAAGATAGCTCTTTTTGATATGATATTTCTCAAGGAGGAAATAGATGTATTGTACATATTGTGGAAAACAAATTAGTGAAGATGCAAAATTCTGTCCATACTGTGGCCAGAAAGTACCAGATGTTTATCAAGGTGAAACAATCAATAATGATGGACCATCATACATGTTTCAGCTTATTGGTTTCCTGTTCCCTATTATTGGTTTTGTGCTTTATGCATTTTATTATAAGAAATCACCTTTAAAAGCCCGTAGTGCCGGAATTGGTGGCTTAATGGGACTGATAGTTAATATCGTATTACTTGTGCTAGGAAATATGGTGTTTGGGCTTTACTAGTTTTTTATTAACGAAAACATGGAAAAGATTTTATTATCATGATAAGATGAGGCTGTAAAGGAGAATGAAAATGAATAAATTTCTAGAGCCATACGCTGCGATTGTGCCTTTCTTAGGCGAAGCTCTTGGCGAGAACGTAGAAATTGCTTTACATGACCTGACAAGCGAGGATCAGGAAGTAGTGGCAATTGCGAACGGTAAGATCTCAGGGAGAACGATTGGCGCAAAGTTATCAAACTTATCAATACACTATCTAGAAACGAAGCAGTATCTTGATCATGATTATGTAATGAATTATAAGACTGCCGGTCCTGACGGCAAGCTACTTCGTTCAGCTACCTATTTCATAAAACAAGAAGGCAAAACTATGCCTGTTGGTATGCTTTGTATCAATACAAATATTACTGACTTAAAATATATGGAAGTAACTTTGCGTAAGATTCTTGGTATCAAGGATGATTCACAAAATTCTGATGTTGAGTTCAAACGCGAGAATCCAATTGAAATCCTCTCGTCACCACTTGATGAGATGGTTGATAAGTACATGAAGGAAGCCTTAAATGAAATGGGTATTCCATCTTATGTACTTGTTGAAAGATTAAAAGTAGATGAAAAAATCAGAGTCGTCAAGTATCTACAAGAAAGGGGAACTTTCAAGGTGAAGGGAGCTATAGCTCTTGTTGCCGAGAAACTTGATGTTTCAGAGCCAACGATTTATCGTTATTTAAAGAAATCTTAGGAGGAAAAATACATGAGTGATATTGTATATGTCAGCGGACATAAGAACCCTGATACGGATTCAGTCTGTGCGGCTATTTCTTATTCATATCTATTGAATAAGATTGGAAAATACAATGCGGTACCAGTAAGACTTGGTGAAATCAACCGTGAAACAGAATATGCCTTAAAACACTTTCATGTAGAAAGTCCAGTACTTTTAAAAAGTGTTAAACAGAAGGTTGAAGATTTAGATTATGATAAAGTGACTGTCTTTTCTAAAGAACTGACATTAAAGACAGCATGGTCATTAATGAAGGAACAAAATCTTAAGAGTGCACCAATCTCAGATGATCATGGTAAGCTGCTTGGCTTGCTTTCTGCTTCAAATATCATTGAAGGCTATATGGATAAATGGGATAGTGAAGTCTTGAAGAAGGCGCATACACCAATTGAGAATGTTATTGATACTTTAGCTGCTAATGTTCTTTATTTATCAAAGAATCTTACAACTGTAGAAGGAACAATTCATATTGTTTCCATGAGTGAGAAGAATGCAGATGGCTATATTGAAGAAAATGATATAGCTATTATTGGTGGTGACCGTGTTGATATGGTCCGCTTCTTAGTTGAAAAGAAGGTGGGCTTGGTTGTTTTAACAGGGGCCTTTGCGGTTGATGAAGAAATTGTCAAGATTTGTAAGGATCATGATGTTTCTGTTATTTCAACACCATATAATACCTTTGTCACTTCACAGCAGATTATACAGGCTATTCCTGTTGAATATGTCATGCAGAAAGGCGGACTGACAACATTCTCAACTGATGATACTGTTGAATACTTACGTGATGTGATGAGTAATACAAGATATCGTAGCTATCCTGTTGTTGATCTCAATGGCAAGGTTCAAGGTACGATTTCCCGTTATCAGGTTATTCGTGGTGAAAAAAAGAAAATTATCTTAGTTGACCATAATGAAAGAGGACAGGCTGTTGATGGTATTGAAGAAGCTGATATTCTTGGTGTTGTTGATCATCACCGTATTGCTGACTTCCAGACAGTTGGTCCACTAAACTTCCGTGCTGAACCTCTTGGCTGTACTTGTACAATTATTGCCAAGATGTTTGAAGAAGAGGATGTTGAAATTCCAAGAGAGATTGCCGGCTTAATGCTTTCTGCCATTATCTCAGATACATTATTATTCAGAAGTCCAACATGCACAAATGTCGACCGTAAGATTGCTTATAAGCTTGCCGATATTGTTGGTGTGGAACCAGCTGAATATGGTATGGCAATGTTTAAGGCAGGTACTTCATTGGTAGGTAAGAGTGTTGAAGAAATCTTCAATCAGGATTACAAGAAGTTCAATATTGGTGAGGCCAAAGTTGGTATTGCTCAGGTAAATACGATGGATATTGAAGGCTTTGCCCCATATAAAGCAGATATGCTCGCCTATATGGAAAACCTTGCTCAGGAGAATAAATTTGATGTTGCGATTCTCTTGTTGACAGATGTCATTAATGCAAGCAGTGAAGTCTTTGTTGCTGGACCTCGTCCTGAGATTGTGGAAAATGCCTTTAGAGTGCATCTTGATGACCATCAGGCTAATCTTGCAGGGGTTATTTCAAGAAAGAAACAGGTTGTTCCAGCTGTCACAAATGCAATCAACGAAGCTTAAAGGAAAGTTCATACTTTCCTTTTTTCTTTTGGCAATAAGGTTGTATAATGACAATGAAAGTGGGTGAGGGCATGTATACACTTGCACATCGTGGCTTAAGCAGACGTTTTCCAGAAAATAGTCTTGTCGCCTTCAAGGAAGCTTTAAAAAGTGAGTTTGATGGGGTTGAGACAGATGTTCAGATGACCAAGGATGGCCAGCTTGTTTTACTACATGATGCCAAAATTAATCGAACATCAACGGGTAAAGGCAAGCTTGCGAATTATACTTATGAAGAATTGCTGCAATACAATTTCAATAATGATCACCATGGCCATTATGCCATCTGTCTTTTAGAGGACTTATTAAAGCTGATCAAAGAAAGCAAGAAGATCGTGAATTTAGAAATTAAGAAGGAAGCGCTAAGCGGGACGGTGGAAAAGACTGTTGCCCTTGTTGAAAGCATGCATCTAAAAGAACAGGTATACTATTCCAGTACGTCCGTTATGCAACTTGATACAATCAAGAAGTTGTCACCTACAAGTTATTGCGGTTATATTGTCTCGCACCACTTAAAGAAAGCAAATACAATCATTCATGATCATCACTTTGATGGTATTCATGCCCGTTATTCTCTTTTAAAGTTCAAAGATTTACTTTACTACCAGAAAGTCGGAGTGAAAGTTGGTGCATGGACTTTAAAAAATAAGAAGGACTTGTTATACTTTAAAGAAAATAATATCATGTTTGTATTTATGAATGATTTTATATTATAGGGGTTAATATGCGATTAGATAAATTTCTTAAAGTTTCAAGAATTGTAAAGAGAAGAACGCTTTCTAAGGAGATCAGTGACGCGAGTCGTGTAAAAGTGAATGGGCGTGTTGCAAAGCCAGGCTTAAAGCTGAAGGTGGGCGATATTATTGAAGTGACTTTTGGACGGACGATTTTAAAGGTGCGTGTGAAGAAGCTTGCTGAGCATGTTTTAAAGGATGATGCAAGTGAGCTTTATGAAGTGATTGAAGAAAGCGAAAGAGAAGAGGAATAGGAATGGCTAAGAAAAGAGTGCCCAAGGGCAAGATTATTGTCAGTTTTCTAGCAATTTTCATAAGTATTGTTCTGATCACCAGTGTGGCGAATAGAGTCATCAGTATGATTCATGCCAAAAGACAATATGAACAGCTAGTTGCCCAACGTGATGCATTGAAGAAAGAACGCAAGAATCTTGATCAGGAAGTCAAAGAACTTAATAACGATGATTATGTTGTAAGATATGCAAGAGACAATTACATCTTCTCAAAAGATGGGGAGAAAGCTGTCATCGTCCCGGAAGAATAGGAGAAAAATAATGTATAAAATTCTATTTTCAGATTTAGATGAAACATTGCTTGTCAATCACCATGTCCCTTCTTTTAATCAAGAAGCTATTAGGAAAGCACGCCAGAAGGGCGTACGTTTCGTAGTCGCAACGGGGCGTTCATATAACATGATTCAAGAAATCCTGCAGGAAGTAGGAACATATAATCAAGAAGGGGAATATGCGATTTGTTTTAATGGTGGCTTGATTATTGAAAATAAAAATAATCGTATTCTTCATTTTAAGGGGTTAGAAGAACAGCTTGCTAAGGCGCTTTTTGAACGGGGGCGTTTTCTTGATGTTTGCGTCCTTGTTTTTACTTTGGATTGTTGTTATATCTATCATCCTGATGAAAATGAAATCGAACGTAAGAAAGCTCAGAAAGCACCTTTTCAAGTAATGGATAAATATGATTTTGATGTCTTAAAAGGTCAAAAGATTGCCAAGATTCTCTTTATGAAAAGAGATATGGATTATTTGCGTGATGTGAAAAACATTCTTGAAAAAGATTTCTCAAATGTTTCTTTTTCTTTCTCAAGCAATCGCTATATTGAAATGAATGCCAAGGGAATCGATAAAGGCTATGGCATTAGCTGGTTATGTGATTATCTTAAGATTGACTTAAAGGATGCCATTGCGATTGGTGATAACTATAATGATGTCCCAATGATCAAGAAGGCAGGAGTTGGCTGTTGCGTCCAAAGCAGTTTTGATGATATTAAGTCTCTCTCTGATTATGTCTGTGAGAAAGATTATTTTGAAGGTAGCGTAAAAGAAGTTATTGAGAAGTTTATTGAGGATTGAAAAATGGAATATAAATTAATTGCTTGTGATTTAGATGAAACACTATTAAATGATGATCACTTAGTGCCTGATACGAATATCTATTGGATTCAAAAAGCCCGCAGGGAACATAATGTGCGTTTTGTCCCAGCAACGGGAAGAGGCTATATGCAGATTTTACCTGAACTTAAACAATTGCAGCTCTATAAGCAGCCTCATGAATATACCCTTTCATTTAATGGCGGAGCATTAACAGAAAATAGTGATTATCATCTCTTAGATTGGCATGGTTTACCGTTTGAGAAGATGAAAGAAATCTTTGAATTTGGCTTAAAGCAGGATGTCTGCATCCATGTTTATACCAATACAACGCTCTATATTTATCATTTGTCAGAAAGTGAAAGAGAACGCCTGGCTTCCCAGAAGCTTGATGCCATCTATCCTGAAGAAGACAGTGTGGACTTCTTAAAAGATGAGCCTATCGCTAAGATCTTATTCCAGAACATCGATGTCCCATATCTGATGAGTCTAGAGCCAAAGATTAAACATATTACTGATGGCTATTGTGCTATTAGCTACAGTTCTAATCGTTATATGGAATTTAATGCATTAGGTGTGGATAAGGGGGAAGGTTTAAAAGACCTGGCTGAACGTCTTTCCATTCCTATTGAAGAAACAATTGCAGTTGGTGACAATTATAATGACCTGAGCATGTTGAAGGTGGCAGGTTTATCGGTTGTTGCTGCCAATGGTGTTGATGATGTGAAGAAGGAGGCGGATTATGTGACAAAGGCTGATAATAATGAAGGCGTTGTTGCTGAATTAATCCGTAAATTTATCTACCATGAAGACATTTAAAGAAATTATTGCGAATGAGGCAACACAGCCCTATTATCAGGAACTTCATCAGTTTGTTGAAGATGCTTACCACCAACATACAATCTTCCCGCCACATAAACAGATCTATCATGCCTTTAATTTTTGTGACTATGAAGATATCAAGGTTGTTATACTTGGGCAGGACCCTTACCATGAACTTCATCAGGCCAATGGCTTAGCTTTTTCTGTCAACAGGGGTGTACGTATTCCGCCATCACTTGTCAATATCTACAAAGAAGCTCATAATGATGTTGGCATTGATATTCCCAACCATGGCGATTTAACTTCATGGGCAAAACAGGGAGTATTATTGCTTAATACTGTTTTAACAGTGCAGGAGGGTATGGCTTTTTCCCATGCTGGAAGGGGATGGGAAATCTTTACGGACCACATTATTGAAGTCATGAATGAACGTGAAAAGCCACTTGTTTTTATCCTTTGGGGCAATGCGGCAAGAAAGAAAAAAAGCATGATTGATTTAAATAAACATTGTGTCATTGAGTCTGCCCATCCTTCACCATTAAGTGCATCACGTGGCTTCTTTGGCTCAAGACCATTTTCAAGAACGAATGCCTTTCTAGAAGCAAATGGCATATCACCAATAGACTGGGGGATTGAATAATGTTTTATAGTGTAAAAAGTGCTATTGAATATATTGAAAGTCAACGTCATAAACGTACGATTGAAGATTTTCAGAAAACTTTAGATGAACTGCATATCAATGTGCATCAGAAGAATATGATTCATATTGCTGGTACAAATGGTAAAGGCAGTACCGTGAATTACCTGAGAGCTATTTTAAACGCTCATGGCTATAAGGTTGGGACTTTCACTTCCCCATATCTTGTAAAGCATAATGATCGTATCTGCATTGATGGAACACCAATCAGTGACACAGCTTTACTATACTATATAAATAAATACTATGATGTGATTGAAAGAGAACATCTGAGTATGTTTGAAATCGATACTTTGATTATGCTTGATTACTTTGATACACAGCCATTAGATTTTCGTATCATTGAATGTGGAATTGGAGGCGAGCATGATAAGACAAATGTTATTGATTCAAAGATTAGTGCCATTACGAATATAGGCATGGATCATATAGAACAAATTGGTCCAACCTTATTTGATATCATCAATGAGAAAATGGGTATTATCAAAAGAGGCAATCTCTTTGTCACAAGTGAGACAAAGGGAACGATATTAGCACGCTTGCAGGAACAATGTGATGTTATGGATGCAACAATGATTGTCGTTCCTGAATATGAAACAACCCACTATCCATTTGAATTCCAATATCGTGATATGGATATCACACTGAAAGATCAGGGTATTTACCAGGTTAGCAATGCCCGCTTAGCCTTGACTATTGCTTCAAGATTAATCACATTAGACCATGACAAAACAATTAAAGCTGTTGAAAATACAAGCTGGCCAGGACGATTTGAAAAGATGCAATATCTCAATAAGCCTGTGATTATAGATGGAGCACACAATATGCCCGGCTTGCAAAGCCTTCTTAAGACACTTAAATGTATTGAACAGCAGGATATCGGGATTGTCTTTTCGGCATTGAAGGATAAGCAGGTTGAAGAAATGCTTGGGGAACTAGCTCATACACCTTATTCAATCTATGTGACAAGCTTCAATGATGAACGTGTGGATGGGTCACTAAAGAAGATGGTGCAAGATACGGATATGATGGTTTATACAGCATCATATAAAGATGCACTTAAGACTGCTGCCTTAAAACATGATCTTGTTGTTGTGACGGGCTCGTTACATTTTATTTCAACGGTAAGAAAATATCTTGAAGAAGCATAAAGATTCTATAGAACTGGAATGAACGTTGTTTGTTTCAGTTTTTTTCATATTTATAAAATATTCGTATATTTCTCATTTAAGAAATATCTTGAAGAAGTATAGATTTGAATCTTATTTCTCTCAAAAATGTGATATAATGTAAGCGGTGGTAGAACGAACTCGATCCTAGGGAGGGATTGTCGACTTTAAACCACGTTTAGACTTTATAAAGTGCTTTTTGTATTTGTCTGAATTAACTTTATATGTTTTATCCAATGTGATAGAATATATAAAGAAAGCGATTACAAAATTTAGGAGGAGAAACAAATGGGAAAAGAATTAGTCGCTATGATTCTTGCAGGTGGCCGTGGTAGCCGTCTAAAAGAATTAACGGCAAAAGTAGCGAAGCCAGCAGTGCACTTCGGAGGAAAGTATCGTATTATTGACTTCCCTTTAAGTAACTGCGCAAACTCTGGCATTGATGTAGTAGGCGTATTGACACAATATGAGTCAGTATTACTTGGAGAATATGTTGGTGCTGGTACTAAGTGGGGGCTTGATGGTAACAATTCATTAGCAGCCATCTTACCTGCAAGAGAAGGTGCTGATGGTGCAAACTGGTATGCAGGTACAGCAGATGCCATTAGACAGAATATTGATTTCTTAGATCAATATGATCCTGAATATGTTCTCATTCTTTCAGGTGACCATATCTATAAGATGGATTATGCAGAAATGCTTGCTGCTCATAAGGAGAAGAATGCAGATTTAACGGTAGCTGTATTGAACGTTTCTTTAAAGGAAGCTAGTCGTTTTGGTATCATGAATACAAATGAAGATGGCTCTATTTATGAATTTGAAGAAAAGCCTGAAAAACCAAAATCTACATTAGCATCAATGGGTATTTATATTTTCACATATAAGGAATTAAGAAAATACTTATTGGCAGATGCTAAGAAGGCTGATAGTAAGCATGACTTTGGTATGAATATTATTCCTGATATGCTTGCTGATAATAAGCGTTTATATGCCTATGAATTCAAGGGTTACTGGAAAGATGTTGGTACTGTTGAATCATTATGGCAGGCTAATATGGACTTGCTTGATGACAAGAATACATTGGATCTTTACAATACAAAGAAAGATTGGAAGATCTATGGTGAAGATACACTTGCAAAGCCACAGGTATTAGGTGTTGATGCCGAGATTTCTAATTCACTCGTAAACCAGGGCTGTACAGTAGATGGATCGGTAACAGGTTCAGTCCTTTCAGCAAATGTATTTGTAGGCAAGGGAGCTAAAGTTGTTGATTCTGTCTTACTTCCAGGCGTACTTGTAGAAGAAGGCGCAGAAGTCTACAAGGCAATTGTTGATGAAAATGTAACTATTAAAGCTGGCACAAAAATTAATGAAGAACAGAAAGATGTTGCTCTTATCAGCAACAATAGTCTTTAAGGAGGGATATCAGAATGGCTAAAGTAATAGGTTATGTAAACTTACACTCAGATGTCTCTTTAAAGGGACTTACTGAAAGACGTCCACTAGCTTCAGTTAGCTTCTTAGGACGTTATGGAATCATTGATTTGGTTTTATCAAACTTCTCTAATTCAAATATTGACAATGTTGGTGTTTTGATCAAGGAAAAACCTAGATCATTATTCAAACATATGGCTAATGGTAATGCATGGAATTTCAATAGTAAGAATGGTGGCGTACAGTTATTATATGATGAAAAATATGCTGGTAATGGCATGTATAATAATGATATCAATAACATTATCGAAAACATCGCTTTCTTTGAAACAAATAAACCTGATTATGTTGTTGTTGCACCTGCACATATCATCAATACAATGGATTTCTCTGAACTTGTTGAAGCACATGCAGCAAGTGGTAATGCAGTGACAATCGCTACACAGAAAGTGAAAAATGCAGACGAGAAATGGATTGGCTGTGACTATGTTAAGTTAGATAGTGATACAAAGCTTGTCACTCAGCTTGAAACAAATATGGGTAATGCGAAGAATCGTATGATCTCTCTTGAAACATATGTATTCTCTGCTAAAGCTTTTGCAACTTTCTTAAAGAATGCTGAAAAAGTTTCTCCATTCTATTCAATTAGAGATATGCTTGCATATTCACTTGATGAAAGAAGAATTGGTATTTATGAATATAAAGGCTATGTGAGATGCATCAATAATTATCAGGCTTACTTTGATGTATGTCTTGAATTCTTGAACTATGAAGTTTCTACTCAAGTCTTCCATACAAACTGGCCAATCTTCACAAATACAAACGATACACCACCAACTAAATATAAAGAACATGCTTCAGTACGTGACAGCATGATTGCTAATGGTGCTGTTGTCAACGGTACAGTTGAACATTCTATTATTGGTCGTGATGTTATTGTTGGTGGAGGTGCTGTTATTAAGAATTCTATCATCTTCTCTGGCTCAGTAATCGATCCAGGTTCAGTACTTGAAAATGTCATTATGGATAAACATGCAAGAGTTAAGAACATGAAGAATCTGAAAGGTGAAGTAAAAGAACCGCTCTTTATTAAAGAAGGGGACGTTGTTTAATGAGAATAGTATTTGCAGCTGGTGAAGCACAACCTTATATTAAATCGGGCGGACTTGCTGATGTAATAGGATCTTTGCCAAAAGCACTTACTAAAAAAGGACATGAATGTTATGTCATCTTGCCTAAATATCAGGATCTGAAATACAATGATCAATTAGAATATGTGACGAATTTCTATTTATGGGTTGGCTGGAGAAGATGTTATTGTGGTGTCTTCAAGGCTGAACATGATGGTGTGACATATTATTTTGTTGATAATGAACAATATTTTAGAAGACCTGGGCTTTATGGATATGATGATGACTATGAACGTTTTGCATTCTATGACTTTGCAGTTTTGGAATGCTTGTCACGTTTAGATATTATGCCCGATATCCTTTCTTTACATGACTGGCAGGCAGCTATGATTGCTCCTCTATATAAAGAAAGATATTGCTATTATGATTTCTATGGGAATGTCAAAGTGACATTTACAATTCATAATATTGCTTACCAAGGTAAGTGTGATCCAAGACTTTTACAGGATCTCTTTGGTCTTGATAATTATCTTTATTACAATGGTAATTTACGTAATGATGGCTGCATGAATATGATGAAAGCAGCAATCGTTTATGCGGATTTAATTACGACTGTTTCACCTACATATGCCAATGAAATTCTAACTGATGCTTATGGTGAAGGCTTACAAAGTATCTTGAATATGCGTCGTCATGATCTTGTTGGTATCTTGAATGGTATTGATAATGAAACGATTAATCCAGAAACTGATCCAGATCTTAGCTATCATTTCAATAGTTCCAATGTGGATGAAATGAAGATGAAAAACAAGCTTGCTCTGCAAAAAGAAGTTGGCTTGCCACAGAATGCCGATATACCATTAATTGGTATTGTTTCAAGATTGACATGGCAAAAGGGACTTGATCTGATTATTAATCGTTTTGAAGAATTGATGAAATGTGAAGTTCAGGTTGTTGTACTTGGTGCTGGTGATGCTAAGTATGAAGAACCACTTAAAAACTTTGCTTCAAGATATCCTGATAAATTCTCTTTGAATTTGAAATATGATGGAGCACTTGCACAACGTATCTATGCTTCGACGGATATGTTCCTTATGCCTTCATTATTTGAACCATGTGGCTTATCACAAATGATGGCTTTACGTTATGGTTCAGTACCAATTGTCAGAGAGACAGGTGGCTTGAAAGATTCTGTTGTACCATTCAATGAATATGAAAACACGGGAACAGGATTTAGCTTTGCAAACTACAATGCCCATGAAATGCTTGATACAATTGATTATGCCCTTCATGTTTATTATGATATGAAAGATAAGTGGCATGACTTAGTTGTAAGAGGCATGCAAGAAAACTTAGATTGGGATCATTCAAGTGAACAATATATAAGAGTCTTTTCATCATTACTTTAGAAAGGAAGGTCAATGACCTTCCTTTCTTTCACTTCAAGGACGTGCTTTTCGTGTGTTTAGCTTGAAGCAAGCTAGGAAGTTTGCTAAGATATAAATAAATTAAAGGCAGGAATGAAGGTGTTGGAAGACTGTAGCGAGAGCTGGATGGTGAAAGCAGCTTGTCAGGATACACTGGATGCCCCTGACTGAGCTCCTTGCAAAGAGGGGACGTAGACTTGCGTTAAAAGAGATGGTTTTGTTTAGGGTGGATAATCTCTAGACAAGACCTTTTTTTAGGAGGAATTTATGAAAATCTACAATTCATTCACAAATCAGAAAGAAGAATTTAAACCAATTGAAGAAGGTAAGGTAGGAATCTATGTATGTGGACCTACTGTTTATAACTATGTTCATATTGGTAATACAAGACCAATGATTATCTTCGATGTCTTAAGAAGAACATTCGAATATCTTGGCTATGATGTCACTTTTGTATCAAACTATACTGATGTTGATGACAAGATTATCAAGAAAGCCAAGGAAGAAGGCGTAAGTGAGAAAGAACTGACAGAAAAATATATTAAAGCTTATGAAGATGTACGTAATGGCCTAAATATTGAAACACCTACACATACCCCTCGTGTTACTGAAACAATGGATAAGATTATTGCCTTTGTTGCTGCATTGATTGAGAAGGGCTATGCTTATGAATCACAGGGGGATGTCTATTTCCGTGTTTCAAAGATTAAAGATTATGGTCATTTGTCCGGTATTCATGTCGAAGATTTAATCCAGGGAGCAAGTGAAAGAACATCAACAGAAGATGATGATAAGAAAGAAAGTTCACTTGATTTTGCCTTATGGAAAAAGACTGATGAAGGCATTCAGTTTGATTCACCATGGTCAAAAGGAAGACCAGGATGGCATACTGAATGTGTTGTAATGATTAATGATATCTTTGGCAGAGGGCTCATTGATATTCATGGGGGTGGATATGATTTGAAATTCCCACATCATGAAAATGAAATTGCTCAGGCCATTGCTTATTCAAATACCCATCTTGCTAACTACTGGATGCATAACCAGATGATCAATATCAATGGTGAAAAAATGAGTAAGTCACTTGGTAATGTCTTGTGGGCAAAAGACTTGCTTGTAAAGCTTGGCGTCAATGTCTACAAGGGATTAATGCTTTCAACACATTATCGTAAGACTTTGAATTTCACTGATGAAGTTCTTGAAACAACCAAGAAAGAAATAGCCAAGATTGAAAATGTTGTGAAGAATACTTCACTCTATTTAGCTGTTAATCGTATTGAGGAGGGCTTGGCTAAAAAAGAAGTTGTTGACCATATGGTAGAAGCATTATCGGATGACTTAAATACTTCATTAGCGATGACGGAAATCTTAGATCAGGTGAAAGTTCTTAATCAGGTTATGCGTGTACGCGAAAAGGATAATGAATTGATTGCTGATGAATATGCGACATTGCAGGCTATGCTTGATGTGCTTGGCTTTAAGTTTGATGGTGTTGTTTTAAGTGATGAAGATATTGATCTTTATAATCAATGGAATGCTTATAAGAAAGAAAAGAATTTTGAAGAAGCAGATAAGCTTAGAGCACAATTGAGTGCGAAAGGAATTCTTTAATGAGAGCGGAATTACTAAATTCTCTTGCTCTCGCCTATATTGGTGATGCTGTCTTTGAAGTGCTGGTAAGAGATTATTTGTTGGAAAAGGGCGTGGTCAGGGTCAATGAACTCCAGAAGCGCAGTGTGCAATATGTATCTGCCTATGCCCAGGCGGAATTTGTACACCTTGCCATGCAAAACAATTTCTTAACAGAAAGAGAAATTGCGATTTATAAAAGAGGACGTAATACGAAGGGCAGAAAAGCGAAAAATGTGATTATCCATAATCAGTCAACAGGCTTTGAGGCCATTATTGGGACATTGCATTTAGAAGGCAATGATGAACGTATTAATGAGATTTTTGCTTACTTTGTGGAAGCAGTAGATGAGCATAAACTGAAAAAACTGCGTGGAAAGTAGCTCTTTTAAGGAAATTTGAAAGAAATTGAGGAAATTAGGTTAAGATGAAACAGTGGATTTATGGCAGAAATACAATCCGAGAATTGATCAGTAATCATAAGCGTATCGATGAGCTTGTCTTTTTAAAAGGCAATCGTAACGATGATTTAATGGAACTGGCAAAAAAGAATAAAATACAATATCGGGTGACTGATAATAGAAAGTATTTCAGTGAGAAAGCAGGTAAGGGCAATCATCAAGGTGTACTAGCACTCACGGATGGGTATGACTATACGCCTTTAAATGATATCTTAAGTTCGATTCCTAAAGACAAGCAGCCACTACTCTTAATGCTTGATGGACTGGAAGATCCACATAATCTCGGAGCCATATTAAGAACTTGTGATGCAACTGAGGTTGATGGTGTGATTATCGGTAAAAATCGCTCTGTCGGTTTAACACCAACTGTTGCTAAGGTATCAACAGGTGCTATTGATTATATTCCAGTAGCCCAGGTGACAAATTTAAGTCGTACACTCGACAAGCTTAAAGAAGAAGGTTATTGGGCGGTTGCATGTGAAAATGAAGAAGCCCAGGATTATCGTCAGGTAGATTACAATATGCCTACTGTTCTCGTCATTGGCTCAGAAGGTTATGGCATCAGCCATAATGTCAAGAAGCATTGTGATATCAATGTCATTTTGCCTATGGCAGGACATGTTACTAGTCTTAATGCTTCAGTTGCTACTGCTGTATTACTCTATCAGGTCTATAACTCACGTCACCCACTTTAGGGGAGTTATTATGGGAGAATTGAATTTTAGTGAATTATTATTTTTAACACGCTGTGGGGATATGAAAGCGCGTGATGCTCTTTATGATTATTTCTATCAGTTTATACGTTGTATGACAAAGAAATACCACTATCTTAATGATGGTCTTGAGGATGAGGATATTACGCAAGAAGCTATGCTTTGTTTTGATCATGCGCTTTATGCATATCGTGAAGATATGAAAACGAAGCTTTCGACCTATATTGGCCTATGTACAATTCGTTGCATTCAATCCGAAGTAAGAAGAAATAAGAAACTTAAAGAAGCGTGCGAATATGAAATATCACTTGATAGTCAGATTGCTTATACGAATAAGAAGAAGTTTGAAGAAGTCATTGCTGACTCAAGGGCGACATATAAGCCAGATAGCGCATATAAAATTAATGAAATGCTTCTTGCTATTAATCGCTATGAAGAGCATCGAATGAATAATCTTGAAAAAGTAGTCTTCCAGCTTATTAAAGATGGCTATCGTAAAGATGAAATAAGCACAATCTTACAACTCGATAAAAAAGCTGTTTACAATATCGTTTATCGCTTGCTGGTTAAGTTGCGTCGGGCAGCTAGTGAGAAGTAGAAAGATGTGTATCTATCGAAAAAAATCAATTTGACTCAATGTATATATTGTGATAAATTAGAGTGGCATGAGAGGTGGCACGATGAGAGAAAAAGTAATTTTAGTATGTACTGAGTGTTTATCTCGTAATTATACTGTATATAAAAACAAGCGAACGAATGTAAAGCGTCTAGAACTCAATAAATATTGTAAACGTTGTGGCAAGCATACTTTGCATCGTGAATCGAAATAGGAGTATGATCTATGGATAAAGATGAAAAGCAAGCGCTAAAAGAAAAAAGAAAGCAGGAACGCAAGGAATTACGTAAGGCACGTAAGATTCAGCGTGAAAATGCTTTTGCAGAAACAATTGATGAAAATCCATTAAAATTCAAAGAATGGTTTTCACTAAAAGGTATTAGAGAAGAACTTAAGAATGTACACTGGCCTACAGGAAAAGAACTTGCCATTGATTCTGGTATTGTTCTGGTCTTTACATTTATTCTTGGTTTGTTCTTCTATGCAAGTGATGCTGTTATTGCATTAATTTTGAAAGCATTGGGGATGAATTAATATGGCAGATATGAATGATGAAGGCAGAATGTGGTATGTCGTTAATACTTATTCTGGACATGAAAATAAAGTAAAAGAAAACTTAGAAAAACGTATTGAATCAATGGGTTTGCAGGATCTTGTCTATAATATCCTCATTCCAACACACGTTGAAACGGAAATTAAAGATGGTAAAAAGATCAATAAAGAAACAACAATCTGGCCTGGTTATGTATTAGTTGAAATGGTTATGACTGATGAAGCTTGGTATGTTGTTAGAAATACACCTGGTGTTACAGGCTTTATTGGATCTTCAGGTGGTGGGGCAAAGCCATTCCCACTTGGCAAGCATGAAATTGATCCAATCTTAAAACAAATGGGCTTAGCTACAAACAAGGTTGAATTAGACTTTGGTGTAGGTGATGAAGTGAAAATCTTGTCTGGTCCTTTTGCTGGTAAGGTTGGTAAGGTTGATTCTATTGATGAAGATAAAGAGACAGGTGTTGTACTTGTCGAATTCCTTGGTAACTTGACACCAGTAGATACTGATTTAGTAGCTATGGAAAAGGTGGATTTATAAGAGATCGAATTGAGATCTCTTTTTTCTTTGATGGATGCATGTTTTTTTAAAAAATAGTGTTGCATTTAAGGAAAGGTTATTGTATAGTGAACTTCGGTACTTTAGGTGTACCAAAGACGTGGGAGGACATTGTCCTTTCTGACCACGGCGCGAACTAAATATTTATAGGAGGCGAATCGCGTGAGTAAAAAAGTTGTAAGAATCATGAAGATTCAGTTCCCAGCTGGCGGAGCTAAACCAGGTCCAGCACTTGCAGGTGCAGGCATTCAGATGCCTAAGTTCTGTACTGCATTCAACGATCAGACTAGAGATCGTGCAGGCGAAACAGTACCAGTTGTTTTAACAGTTTATGAAGACAAGTCATTTGACTTCGTTACAAAAACAGCTCCTGCAGCAGAAATGATCAAGAAGGCATGTAACTTAAAGAAGGCAGCTTCTGACTCTAAACAGACAGTTGCTACTTTATCTGCAGATAAGTTAAGAGAAATCGCAGAATACAAGATGCCTGATCTTAACGCAAATGATATTGAAGCAGCAATGAGAATCGTTGCTGGTACAGCTCGTAACATGGGCGTTAAATGTGAAGGATTAGACGCTTAGTAATTTTGTGATGGATATGTTCCGTCATTATAGTGGGAGGTCAAACCGCTAAAACCACTTAGGAGGAAATGAGAAAATGGCAAAAAAAGGTAAGAAGTATTTAGAAGCTGCCAAATTAATCGAAAAAGGCAAGCTTTATAGCGCAGAAGAAGCAGTTGCTTTAGTAAAGAAGACTGCTACGACTAAATTTGATGAAGGTATTGATGTTGTATTCAATTTAAATCTTGATACACGTCATGCTGATCAGCAGTTACGTGGTGCCGTTGTATTACCACACGGTACTGGTAAATCAAAAACAGTTTGGGTATTAGCTGAAGGTGCTAAGGCTGAAGAAGCTAAAGCAGCTGGTGCTGATAACGTAGGTGCTGAAGAAGTATTAGATGCTATCAGCAAGGGTGAATTAAACTTTGATGTTTTAATTGCTACTCCTGACCAGATGGCTAAGTTAGGTCGTTATGGTAGAGTATTAGGTCCTAAGGGCTTAATGCCAAACCCAAAGACTGGTACAGTTACTATGGACGTTGCTAAGGCTGTAGAAGAATCTAAAGCTGGTAAGGTAAACTATAGAACTGACAAAGATGGTAACGTACACGTACCTATGGGACGTGCTTCATTCACTGATGAACAGTTATTAGAAAACTATAACACTATTCATGACTTAATCTTAAGAGTGAAACCATCTACTGCAAAGGGAACTTACATCCTTAATATCGCTATGAGCGCTACTATGGGCCCTGCAGTAAAAGTACAGGCTTAATTGCCTAATTAATTGATGCAATCAATATACCGCAGACAGTAACTGACGTATGTCTCAATTTGTTACCGAGGTAGTATTGTCAAATAAATGACAACACTTCCTCATTGTGGGAAGTGTTCTTTTATACACATTGCCGTATATTGTTGCAATAGATATTTTTATGGAGGTAGAACATGGCTAAGGAAGAAGTATTAGCACAGAAACAGGTCGTTATTGACGAAGTTACTGACAAGTTAAATAACGCTTCATCTGTCGTTGTCGCAGAATACCGTGGATTAACTGTTGCTGAAGCCACTGAACTTCGTAGAGCTTTAAGAGCTGAAGGCGTCGAATTCAAAATCTACAAGAACAAGCTTGTAAAGCGTGCAACAGGAGCTACTGGTAATGAGGGCTTAGACGAATACTTAACTGGTCCTAACGCATTAGCATTCGGTCACGAAGATGCTGTTGCTCCTGCTAGAGTATTAGCTAAATTCGCTAAAACACACAAGAATTTAGTAATCAAAGCAGGTATCGTAGAAGGTAAACTAGTTGGTACAGATGAAATTCAAGAATTATCTAAGTTACCAGACAGAAAAGGTATGTACTCAATGTTACTTGCATGCTTAAAAGACCCAATGGCAAAAGTTGCCAGAGTTATTAATGCAGTAGCAGAAGCACGTGAAGGTGCTGCCCCAGCAGCTGAAGAAGCTGCACCTGCAGCTGAATAAGGCTGCCAACAACAATTATTCGGAGGAAAAGAAAAATGGCAAAATTAACACATGATGAAATTTTAGCTTATTTAGAAGAAGCTACAATCTTAGAATTAAATGATTTAGTAAAAGCAATCGAAGAAAAATTCGATGTTACAGCTGCTGCTCCAGTTGCAGTTGCTGCTGCTGGTGATGCTGGCGAAGCTGCTGGTCCTAGCGAAGTAACAGTTACATTAACTGATGTTGGTGCATCAAAAGTTAAGGTTATCAAGGCTGTACGTGAAATCACTGGCTTAGGCTTAGTTGATGCTAAGGGCTTAGTTGACAAGGCTCCAGCTCCTATCAAGGAAAAGATCTCTCCAGAAGAAGCTGCTAAGATCAAAGAACAGTTAGAAGCTGCTGGTGCTTCTGTAGAAGTTAAATAATTTAACTCTGTAAAAGTACAAGGTCCTAGAATCTAGGACCTTTTTTCTACAATATGGCACACTATTTTGAAAATGATGAATCGGTTATTAGTGAACCAGCAACAATTACTTATGATTTTCAGGGTAAGCACTTGATATATACAACTGATCATGGTGTCTTTAGCCGCCAGCGATTAGACTTTGGCTCACGCGTCTTAATGGACAGTATTGATATTGGGAATGCTAAAAGCATGCTTGATGTTGGATGTGGCTATGGGACAATGGGGATTGCCTTAAAGAGTGTTCATGAAGATTTACAAGTACTGATGACTGATGTCAATAAACGTGCAATTTCACTTGCAAAAGAAAATATTAAGTGTAATAATCTAGAAGGAATAGATGTTATTGAAAGTGATGTATATGAAAATGTACATGATACATATGATTTAGTCATATCAAATCCACCTATTCGTGCAGGAAAAAAAGTTGTCTCTGCTATCATCTCAGGAAGCTATGATCATCTGAATAAGGGTGGTCGCTTAGTTATTGTGATTCAAAAGAAACAGGGAGCGCCTAGCGCCAAGAAACTCATGGAAGATATTTTTGGTAATGCAACAGTAATCAACAGAGAAAAAGGCTATTACATCTTACAATCTTATAAATAACACTGCCGACTATATATGAAAATAAATTCTTTTGAATTTAAGGTTGACACGAATAATGCTCTATGCTAGTATTCTAAAATGCCTACTCATATATAAAAGCAGTGTTTTTGTGCTGTTTTTGATATAGTTAGAGATCATCAAAGGAGTGAATCAGACTTGGAAAAGAAAGTACCACATTTAGAAAGTCGTATTAAACGACGCAATTATTCACGAATCACTGGAACACTAGATTTACCTAACCTAGTAGAAGTCCAGACAGACTCTTTTAAATGGTTCCAGGAAAAAGGAATCAAAGAAGTATTTGAAGATATTTACCCAATCAAGAACCATAATGAAACACTTTCATTAGAATTCGTTGATTGTTATTTTGACGAACCTAAATATGATGCTGATGAAGCTAAGGATCGTGACTCAATCTATGCTGCACCTCTTCGTGCGACATTGCGTTTAGTCAACAACCAGACAGGGGAAATCAAAGAAAATGAAGTCTTTATGGGAGACTTCCCTTTAATGACGGATTCTGGTACATTCGTCATCAATGGTGCTGAACGTGTTATTGTCTCACAGTTAGTACGTTCACCAGGTGCCTATTTCACAAATGGCACAGATAAAGTTGGTAAAACTGTATTCTCTGGACAGGTCATCCCTGCAAGAGGTACTTGGTTAGAATTCGAAAATGACTCAAAAGACGTCCTTAATGTTCGTATTGACCGTCAAAAGAAGATTCCAGGTACTGTTCTTTTACGTGCTCTTGGCTTAAGTGACAATGAAAGCATTGTTGATGTTTTTGGTGAACATCCATTCTTGAAGAATACTTTCGAAAAAGACAGTACAACTGATACAAATAGCGCATTAACTGAAATCTACAATAAGTTAAGACCAGGTGAACCTGCTACATTAGAAGGTGCAAATAACTTATTATATATGCGTTTCTTTGATCCAAAGCGTTATGATTTAGCGAAAGCTGGTCGTTTTAAATTAAATAAGAAGCTCAATCTATTAGACCGTATCTTAAATAGATATTTAGCTGAAGATGTTATTGATGTAAATGGCAATCTTGTTATGCCAAAAGGTACTAAAATCACAAATGATAAGCTAGAAATCTTAAAGCCTGTATTTGAAGCTGGTGCACATATGCGTGATATCCAGACAAATGAAGCAATGGATTCTAATAGTCGTGTCCAAGTTCTTGATGTCTACCTTGATAGTGAACAAACAAGAAAAATGAGAGTCATTGGTACTGATTTATCATTGGATTGTAAATATATTACAATTTCTGACATGATTGCAGCATATTCTTATATGTTGAACTTAGTTGATATCTATGACTCAATTGACTTACAGTCAGATGACCGTGTGAACTTAATGAGCCGTTCAGGTTTATTAGATGATATCGATCACTTAGGAAACAGACGTGTACGTACAGTTGGTGAACTTGTTCAGAACCAGTTTAGAATTGGTTTATCGCGTATGGAAAGAGTTGTTCGTGAACGTATGTCACTTTCTGAAATCGAAAGTGTGACACCACAATCATTGACGAATATTCGTCCATTAACTGCGGCTATCAAAGAATTCTTTGCAAGCTCACAGCTTTCACAGTTCATGGATCAGATTAACCCATTAGCCGAACTGACAAATAAACGTCGTTTATCTGCCTTAGGTCCTGGTGGTTTATCACGTGACCGTGCTGGGTTCGAAGTTCGTGACGTACACCCATCTCACTATGGCCGTATTTGTCCAATCGAAACACCAGAAGGTCCTAACATCGGTTTGATCTCGACACTTGCATCTTATGCCCGTGTCAATGAATATGGCTTTATTGAAACACCATATCGTAAAGTCAATAATCGTGTTATTGATGAAAATGATATCCGCTATTTAGCAGCAGATGAAGAAAAGAATTATATCATTGCCCAGGCTAAAGTCAAATTTGACGAAGAAGGCAAGATTGCCCTTGATCAGGAAGTTATTGCCCGTCACTTTGGTGAAAACGTCATGGCAAGACCAGAAGATGTTGATTTCATTGACGTCTCTCCAAAGCAGATTGTCTCAGTCGCATCAGCATGTATCCCATTCCTTGAAAACGATGATGCTACTCGTGCCTTGATGGGTTGTAACATGCAGCGTCAGGCCGTACCGCTCTTAAATCCACATACACCATATGTTGGTACTGGTATGGAATATCAGGCCGCAAGAGATTCTGGGGCAGCTGTTGTTGCAAAAGAAGATGGTGTTGTTACATATGTTGATGGTAAAAAGATTGTCGTAGAAAATGAAAAAGGTCAGACAAGAAATTATCGTTTATTAAAATTCACGATTTCAAATGCCGGTACATGTATTAACCATCGTCCAATCGTTAAAGTTGGCGAACATGTGCTTAAGGGTGAAGTCTTAGCCGATGGTCCATCTATGGAACAGGGTGAACTTGCCTTAGGTCAGAATGTTCTTGTTGGTTTCATGACTTGGAATGGTTATAACTATGAAGATGCCGTTATCATGAGTGAAAGACTTGTGAAGGAAGATGTCTATACTTCTATTCATATTGTTGAATATAGCATTGAATGTCGTGAAACAAAGCTTGGTCCTGAAGAAATCACAAGAGATATTCCAAACGTTGGTGAAGAAGCAAGAAGTAACTTGGACGAAAATGGTATTATCCGCATTGGTTCAGAAGTAAAAGAAGGCGATATCCTTGTTGGTAAGGTTACACCTAAAGGACAGGCAGAATTATCTGCTGAAGAAAAACTCCTTCTTGCCATCTTTGGTGAAAAGTCAAGAGAAGTTAAAGATAACTCATTAAGAGTTCCTCATGGTGGTGCTGGTATCGTTCATCGTGTCAAAGTCTTTGAACGTGCTAATGGCGATGAAATGCAGCCAGGCGTTAATCGTGTTATTAAAGTTTATATCATTCAGAAACGTAAGATTCATGAAGGTGACAAGATGTCCGGCCGTCATGGTAACAAGGGTGTCATTTCTAAGATCTTACCAATCGAAGATATGCCACACTTAGTTGATGGTACACCACTTGATATCATGCTGAACCCATTAGGGGTACCTTCACGTATGAATATCGGTCAGGTATTAGAATTACATTTAGGTTATGCCGCTAGAGAACTTGGTGGACAGTATTTTGCTACACCAGCCTTTGATGGTATTAATGCCCAGGATTTACAGGATATCTTAGCTGAAGCAGGTGTTGCACCTGATGGTAAGCAGACAGTAATTTCAGGTATGACTGGTGAACCATTTGATAATAAGGTTTCTGTTGGTGTTATGTACTTCATCAAGTTAGCCCACATGGTTGACGATAAGTTACATGCCCGTTCTGTAGGTCCATACTCACTTGTTACACAGCAGCCTCTTGGTGGTAAGGCACAAAATGGTGGTCAGCGTTTTGGTGAAATGGAAGTCTGGGCACTTGAAGCTTATGGTGCTGCTTATACATTAAGAGAAATGTTGACAGTTAAGTCCGATGATGTTGTAGGTCGTGTTAAGACTTATGAATCCATTGTCAAAGGCTTACCTTTACCAGAACCAGGTGTTCCTGAATCATTCCGTGTCTTAGTAAAAGAATTACAAGCATTATCATTGGATGTAGAATTACTTGATGAAGATGGTAATGAAGTACAGATGAGTAATATTGAAGATGAAGATCGTCGCTTCCCACGTAGTTTCGATGAGAAAAAGCCAGTAGAAGCTACAAATGATGAAGAAGAAAAGGAAGATAAAGAAGAAGATCATAATACTGATGATGCCTTCGATGACGATGAATCATTTGATGATACTGATGAAAACCTTGATTCAGAAGAATTTGATGATGAATCTTTTGAAGATGAAGGCGAGGAGGAAGAATAATGCAGAATAACTTTTCAGCAATCAGAATAGGTTTAGCCTCTCCCGATAAAATCCGTGAATGGTCACATGGTGAAGTTAAGAAGCCTGAGACTATTAACTATCGTTCACAGAAGCCTGAAAAAGACGGCTTATTCTGTGAAAGAATCTTTGGTCCTACAAAGGACTGGGAATGTGCCTGCGGTAAATATAAGAAGATTAGATATAAAGGCGTAGTCTGTGATCGTTGTGGCGTTGAAGTCACACGATCTTCAGTCCGTCGTGAAAGAATGGGGCATATTGAATTAGCTGCTCCAGTAGCCCATATCTGGTATTTAAAGGGTATTCCATCACGTATGGGATTAATCCTTGACATGCCTGCTAAACAGCTTGAAGAAATCATTTATTTCGTAAGCTTTGTTGTTACGGATAAGGGAACAACACCACTTGAATACAAACAGGTCTTATCAGAAAGAGATTATCGTGAATGTGTGGAAAAATTCGGTAATCAGTTTGAAGCCAAGATTGGTGCAGAAGCCATCAAGGTCTTATTACAGAAAGTAGATCTTGATAGCGAATATGAAACAATTACAGAAGAATTAAAGACTGCCCAGGGTCAGAAACGTGCAAAGTTATTGAAACGTTTGGATGCTGTTGATGCATTCAGAGAATCTGGTAACCAGCCAGAATGGATGATCCTTGATGTTCTTCCAGTTATTCCACCTGATTTACGTCCAATGTTACAGCTTGATGGTGGCCGTTTCGCAACAAGTGACTTAAATGACTTATATCGTCGTGTTATTACACGTAATAATCGTTTGAAGAAGTTACTTGAACTTGGTACACCTAGTATCATCGTTCGTAATGAAAAACGTATGTTGCAGGAAGCTGTTGATGCCTTGATTGATAATGGCCGTCGTTCTAAGCCAATCACTGGTGCTGGTGGTAGAGCGCTTAAATCATTATCCCATACTTTAAAAGGTAAGCAGGGTCGTTTCAGACAGAACTTGCTTGGTAAGCGTGTTGACTACTCAGGACGTTCTGTTATCGCTGTTGGTCCAACATTAAAGATGTACCAGTGCGGTATTCCAAGAGAAATGGCTGTCTCACTCTTTAAACCATTTGTCATTCATGGTTTAGTCAATCATGAACTTGCTACAAATATCAAAGCTGCGGAAAGAATGATTGACAAGGGTGATGATCGTATCTGGCCAGTTGTTGAAGAAGTGATCAAGGAACATCCAGTCCTTCTTAACCGTGCCCCAACATTACATAGACTTGGTATTCAGGCATTTGAACCAATCTTAGTTGAAGGTCGTGCTATTCGTCTTCACCCATTGATGTGTCCAGCCTTCAACGCTGACTTCGATGGTGACCAGATGGCCGTCCATGTACCATTAGGTGAAGAAGCTATCCAGGAAGCACGTCAGCTTATGCTTGGTAGTCATAACATCCTTGGTCCTAAGGATGGTAAACCAATCGTTGTACCTTCTCAGGACATGGTCTTAGGTAACTACTATCTGACAACTGAAACACCAGGTAAGATTGGTGAAGGTACTGTTTTCGCTGATGTTAATGAAGTCTTAATGGCTTATGATGCTAAGACAGTTCACTTACATACAAGATGTGCTATCCCAGGTTATGCTTTACATAACCAGACATTCACAGAAAAACAGAATAATTCTTACTTAATTACATCTGTTGGTAAGATTATCTTTAACTCAATTTTCGAAGGGGAATTCCCATTCGTTAATGATACAAGTGTAGAAAACTTAACAGCTACACCTGATAAGTACTTTGTACCATTTGGTACTGATATTAAGAAGTATATTGAAGAACAGCCTCCTATTCTTCCATTTGGTAAGAAGACATTGGAAAAGATTATCAATGAAGCTTATAAGAAATCTAATATGTCCATTGATGAAATCTCAACAATGTTGGATAAGATGAAGAACCAAGGTTACCACTTCTCAACAATTGCCGGTATTACAGTTTCAACTGCCGATATCCAGATTCCAGGTGGTAAATATGAAATCTTCAAGAAAGCTGATAAGCGAATTGATGATATCGTTGAGTTCTATCAGAAAGGTCTCTTTACTGAACATGAACGTTATGAAGCTGTTATCAAGACTTGGGAACGCGCTAAGGATGAAGTACAGGCCATCGTTAAAGATCAGTTCGAAGCTGATCGTACAAACCCTATCTTCATCATGTCTGACTCAGGTGCCCGTGGTAATATCTCTAACTTTACTCAGCTCGTAGGTATGCGTGGTTTGATGGCTAACCCTAATGGTGAAACAATCGAATTACCTATCAAGTCTGCCTTACGTGAAGGCTTAACAGCATCAGAATTCTTTATTTCAACACATGGTGCTCGTAAAGGTTCTACCGATACAGCCTTAAAGACAGCCGATTCAGGTTACTTGACAAGACGTCTTGTCGATGTTGCTCAGGAAGTCGTTATTACAGAAGAAGACTGTGGAACTGACCAGGGCTTCAAGATCAGAGAAATCAAGAATGCGAATGGTTCAGTAATCGTTCCATTATATGACCGTTTAGTTGGTCGTACATCACTTAAGGACATCATCAATGAAGAAACAGGAGAAATCGTTGTTCATGCCAATGAATTAATGGATGAATATACAGCTCAGGATGTCATTGATGCCGGTGTGACAGAAGTGGAAATCCGTTCCGTATTTGGCTGTCATGCCAAGAAAGGTCTTTGTGCCGCTTGTTATGGACGTAACTTAGCAACAGGTCAGCCAGTGGAAATTGGTGAAACTGTTGGTATCATGGCTGCACAGTCTATCGGTGAACCAGGTACTCAGTTAACAATGCGTACATTCCACATGGGTGGTGTCGCTGGTGGTGAAGATATCACTCAGGGTCTTCCACGTATTCAGGAATTATTTGAAGCACGTAATCCAAAGATGAAATCTATCATCTGTGAAATTGATGGTACTGTTACATCGATTACTGATAAAGAAGGCCGTGATGAAATCACAGTTACAAACGATATTGAATCACGTAGCTACCTTGCTCCTTACAACGCTAAGCTTGAAGTTGTTCAGGGACAGGAAGTCAAAGTTGGTGACAAGATTACTCAGGGTTCTATTGATCCTAAGGAATTATTGGAAGTTGCCGATGCTGAACATGTAGAAAACTACATCCTTCAGGAAGTACAGGGTGTCTACAGAATGCAGGGTATCGAAATTTCCGATAAGCATATCGCCATCATCGTTAAGCAGATGCTTAAACGCTTACGTGTCGTAGAAGGCGGCGATACAACTGCGCTTCCAGGCAATCACCTTACTAAGCAGCAGTTTACAGAACTTAATAGAGAAGTTTTAAAAGAAGGTAAGCATCCAGCTGTTGCTAGACCAATCTTACTTGGTATCACAAAAGCATCATTGGATACTGATTCTTGGTTATCTTCTGCTTCCTTCCAGGAAACAACACGTATCTTAACGGATGCATCTATTAAGGGTAAGGTTGATACATTAGAAGGCTTAAAAGAAAATGTCATTATTGGTCACTTATTACCAGCAGGTACTGGTTTACGTGGACCATTAAAGTCACCAGAAACAATCGCTCGTGAAAAAGAAGAAGCTGAAAGAATGGCTGAACTTGCAAGAAGCGAAGAAGCTGCTGAATCTTATGATCCAGAAAGCGTTGGTTTTGATGAACCAGAAGAATTTATTCGTCATAATAATGGCAATATTTAAAATAAAGGCAGACCTCATTTGAGGTCTGTTTTTGTGTGTTTAAAGTCACTATTGCATTCTCTACGGCGTTAAGATAAAATAATCACAAGAGGTTTGAGAAATGAAAGAGAAATTGAAGTATATTATTCCTGTTGTGATTATTGCTTTGATGGTTGAGGCAGCCATCATTTTTCATGACCAGGAAATCTTATTCCCAGAAATTGCTGCGATTGCGATTGGGGCTTTAGTAAGCCCACAATTATCCTGGAAAACAAGTCGCATACGCATCTTAATAACTATCATGGTTGCAGCCATATGCGGAATGTTGATTGTAGCATATGTGCACTTACCTGTAACCTATGAAATGGTTCTTGCCTATTTTATTGGGCAGATCTTGCTTCTATCAAGTGAAACGACATTTGCGCCCATGATATCGGCGATTGTCCTACCTGTCATGCTTCAGACAAGAAGCATCAATTATCTTATCAGTGCCTTTGTCTTTACAAGTCTCATTCTGATTGTTCATTACTTCTTTGAAAAGAAAGGTTTAGTTGAGGTTAAGCCTGTCGTCTTTTCCTCAATGTGGAATAAAGAGAAGATAACGATCATGCTGGCAAGAACACTTCTAGCCTTTATTGGCATTGTATTGGCTTTTCGTTTTGGCTTTAAGTTTGCTGTTGCGCCACCATTACTTGTAGCTTTTACAGAATTTACGAATCCTCAAGGTAAAGTGCGTAAGAAACCCATGCAGGCGATTCTGTTGATTTTTGTCTGTGCACTTGTGGCAAGCTATTCGCGTTACATGTTGGCAATGCAACTTAAGATGTCATTGATCATACCAGTTTGTGTAACAAGCATGTTTGTGATTTTTATGATTGTGACAACGAAGATGTATATCCCACCAGCTGGTGCAATTGGCATCTTAGCTTTCTTGATCCCTGAAGGTGCTGTTATTTATTATCCTTTACATGTCTTTGTTGGTATTGCGATGATGATGTTACTTGCTTTAGTATTCTTTAGAGAAGAAAAAATCTATGCTTATAAGAAGGAAGTGAAGGCTTGAAAGAGCCTTTTTTTCTTAAACAACAATACCGTGTGTTCATATTTTGTCCTTACACACATGACCGTGCGTCTCGTTTTCTAAAAATTACGATAAATTCAAAGAAAAAAGGTTGACTTGGAATATGAAAGTATGTATTATAACTGAGGTGCTCGAAAACGAGCATTATAAAAATGAAGAAATTTGAAACACCCGGAATTGTGTGTTTACAAGAAAGGAGAACATTAATGCCTACAATTAACCAGTTAGTAAGAAAAGGACGTAGCCAGAAAGTAAGAAAAGGTAAATCACCTGCTCTTAACAGAGGTTATAACTCTTTAGCTAAAAAAGCTACAAACTTAAATGCTCCACAGAAACGTGGTGTATGTACTCGTGTAGCTACAATGACACCTAAGAAACCAAACTCAGCTTTACGTAAATATGCCCGTGTTAGATTATCTAACGGCTTAGAAGTAACAGCTTATATCCCAGGTATCGGTCATAACTTACAGGAACACTCAGTTGTATTAATTCGTGGTGGTCGTGTAAAGGACTTACCAGGTGTACGTTACCACATCATCCGTGGTACTATGGACTGCGCTGGCGTGAAAGATCGTAAACAGGGTCGTTCACTTTACGGTGCTAAGAAACCTAAGAAATAAATCATTGAATATCTAAAGAAGGAGGAATAACCCATGTCAAGAAAAGGACGTATTGCAAAAAGAGACGTACTGCCAGATCCAATTTATAACGATAAGACAGTTACTAAATTAATCAATAACATCATGCTTGATGGTAAAAAAGGTGTTGCTCAGAACATCTTATATGATGCTTTCAAAGAAGTTGAAGCAAAGACAAATAAAGATGCGATGGAAGTTTTCAATGCAGCTTTAGAAAATATCATGCCTGTACTTGAATTAAAAGTAAGACGTGTTGGTGGTGCAAACTACCAGGTACCAGTTGAAGTTTCAGCTGAAAGAAGAAAGACTTTAGGCTTAAGATGGTTAACTCAGTATTCTCGTTTAAGAAACGAAAAGACTATGGTTGATCGTTTAGCTAATGAAATCATTGATGCTTCTAATGGCACAGGCGCTGCTGTTAAGAAGAAGGAAGATACACATAGAATGGCAGAAGCTAACAAGGCTTTCGCACATTTCCGTTGGTAATATAGTTTTATATATTATTAGAAAAGGAGAATATTATGGCACGTGAATTCCCATTAGAAAAAACACGTAACATTGGTATCATGGCTCACATTGATGCTGGTAAAACAACAACAACTGAGCGTGTACTATTCTATACTGGTCGTATTCATAAAATCGGTGAAACTCATGATGGTGCTTCACAGATGGACTGGATGGAACAGGAACAGGAACGTGGTATCACTATCACTTCAGCTGCCACTACAGCTCACTGGAAGGGATACCGCTTAAATATCATCGATACACCGGGCCACGTCGACTTCACTGTCGAAGTTGAACGTTCACTTCGTGTACTTGATGGTGCCGTTACTGTCTTAGACTCTAAAGCCGGTGTTGAACCACAGACTGAAACAGTTTGGAGACAGGCAACTACTTATGGTGTACCAAGAATCGTATTCTCAAATAAAATGGATGCGACTGGTGCAGACTTCATCATGTCATTAGAATCAATTGGAAAACGTTTAGGTGCTAATGCCGTAGCACTTCAGTTACCAATTGGTCAGGAAGATACTTTCGAAGGTGTTGTTGACTTATTAACAAGAAAAGCACTTTACTTTGAAGGTGTTGACGGTTATGACGTTGTTGAAAGAGAAGTACCTGCAGATATGGTTGATCAGGTTGAAGAATATAGAGAAAAACTGATCGAAGCTGCAGCTAACTATGATGATGACTTAATGATGATGGTACTTGAAGGTGAAGAACCTTCAATCGAACAGGTTAAGGCTGCTATCCGTAAGGGTACACTAGCTGTTGACTTATTCCCAGTTCTTTGCGGTTCTGCTTATAAGGACAAGGGTGTACAGCCAATGCTTGATGCTGTTATCGATTACTTACCAGCACCAACAGACATCCCTGCTATCGTAGGTACTGACGAAGAAGGTAATGAAGTTGATCGTCATGCAAGTGATGATGAACCATTCTCAGCATTAGCCTTCAAGGTTATGACTGACCCTTATGTTGGTAAGTTAACATTCTTCAGAGTTTACTCAGGTACTGCTACAAGCGGTTCTTATGTATTAAACTCTACAAAAGACAAGAGAGAACGTATGGGACGTATCTTACAGATGCATGCCAATACACGTAAGGAAATCGATATGGTTTATGCCGGCGATATCGCTGCTGCCGTTGGTTTCAAAAATACAACAACTGGTGACACTTTATGTGATGAAGATAACTTCGTTATCCTTGAAAACATGGAATTCCCAGAACCAGTTATCGAATTAGCAATTGAACCAAAGACTAAGTCAGATGCTGATAAGTTAGGTAACGCTTTAGCTAAATTAGCTGAAGAAGATCCAACATTCAGAACATCTACTAACCCTGAAACTGGTGATACTATTATCGCTGGTATGGGTGAATTACACCTTGATGTCATCGTTGACCGTCTTAAGAGAGAATTCCACGTTGAAGCCAACGTTGGTGCTCCACAGGTAGCTTATCGTGAAACAATCACTAAGGCTGCTGATTGTGAAGGTAAGTTCGTAAGACAGTCTGGTGGTCGTGGTCAGTATGGTCACGTTTGGATCAAGTTTGAACCAAATGATGGTAAAGGTTTCGAATTCGTTGACGCTGTTGTCGGTGGTGCCGTTCCTAGAGAATACATCGGTTCTGTACAGCAGGGTCTTGAAGATGCATTACAGAATGGTATGCTTGCCGGATATCCAATCTTAGATATCAAAGCAACATTATTCGATGGTTCTTACCATGATGTCGATTCATCAGAAGCTGCCTTCAAAGTTGCTGCTTCATTAGCATTAAAGAACGCTGCTAAGAAGTGTGATCCAGTTATCTTGGAACCAATCATGAAGGTTGAAGTTACTGCTCCATCTGAATACTTAGGTTCAGTAATGGGTGATATTTCTTCTCGTCGTGGTATGATTGATGGTCAGGAAGAAAGAGGTAATGCTGTTGTCGTTCAGGCATCTGTACCACTTTCAGAAATGTTCGGTTATGCAACAGACTTACGTTCATTCACACAGGGCCGTGGTAACTACACAATGCAGTTCGATAGATACGAACAGGTACCAAAGTCAATTAAAGAAGAAATCGTTAAAAAAGCTGGTAAGAGCGAAGATTAATTCATACTAAGTTGAATTATATTGCTTTTTCCAAATAAATCATTTATTATAGTTTTGTAAATTTTAAAGCACTAATTATAGGAGGAAAAGCTTAAAATGGCAAAAGAACATTTTAATCGTGACAAAGTTCACGTAAACGTTGGTACTATCGGTCACGTTGACCATGGTAAAACAACTTTAACAGCTGCAATCACTAAATACCTTTCTCAAAAAGGTTTAGCTAAATTCGAAGATTACAGCCAGATCGATGGTGCTCCTGAAGAACAGGAACGTGGTATCACAATCAACACTGCACACGTTGAATATGAAACTGAACATAGACACTATGCACACGTTGACTGTCCAGGCCATGCTGACTACATCAAGAACATGATCACTGGTGCAGCACAGATGGATGGTTCTATCTTAGTAGTAGCTGCTACTGATGGACCTATGCCACAGACAAGAGAACACATCTTACTTTCTCGTCAGGTTGGTGTTCCTTACATCATCGTATTCTTAAATAAATGCGATATGGTTGATGACGAAGAATTAATCGACTTAGTAGAAATGGAAGTTCGTGAATTATTAAATGAATACGAATTCCCAGGTGATGATACTCCAATCATCCGTGGTTCTGCATTAAAGGCACTTGAAGGTGACCCTGAATGGCAGGCTCCTATCCAGGAATTATTAGACACTATGGATACATATATTCCTGATCCAGTTCGTGAAAACGACAAGCCATTCTTAATGCCAGTTGAAGACGTATTCACAATCACTGGTCGTGGTACAGTTGCTACTGGTAGAGTAGAACGTGGTATGTGTAAATTAAATGACCCACTTGAAATCGTAGGTATCCATGAAACTCAGACTACAGTTGCTACTGGTCTTGAAATGTTCAGAAAGATGCTTGATTTCGCTGAAGCTGGTGACAACGTTGGTGTACTTTTAAGAGGTATCAACCGTGACCAGATCGAAAGAGGTCAGGTATTAGCTCAGCCTGGTTCAGTAACTCCACATAAGAAGTTCAAATCACAGGTTTATGTACTATCAAAGGATGAAGGTGGACGTCATACTCCATTCTTCGCTAACTATAGACCACAGTTCTATTTCAGAACTACTGACATCACTGGTATTATCACTTTACCAGAAGGTGTTGAAATGGTTATGCCTGGCGATAACGTTGAATTAGACGTTGAATTAATTCACCCAATCGCTATGGAAGCTGGTACTAAGTTCTCTATCCGTGAAGGTGGACGTACTGTAGGTGCTGGTAACGTTTCTGAAATCATTGAATAATTTCGAAACTTTGGAAGATACTTCGGTATCTTCCTTTTTTGCATATATCGATGATTGCAAGGTTGCATCATGTAGGGTAAAATAAGCGTATGAGGTGAACTATGGGCAAATTATTATTTTTTGATATAGATGGAACGCTTATTGATGTGAAGCTTGATATTCGTTCAATCACTGATGAAACCAAGAAGAGTCTAGATGAACTTAAGGAAAATGGACATGATGTCTTTTTAGCGACAGGACGCTGCAAATGCTTTATTGTGCCGGGCGTATTCTCCTATCCTTTTAGCGGCTATGTGACTTGTAATGGGGCTTATGTCGAATATAAGAATCAGTGTCTCTATAAGGCTGTTGTACCAGCTGAAGCAATTAAGGCTACTCAGGCAATAAGTGATCAACTGAACTTTAATTATTATTTTGAAAGCAATGATTATATTTATATTCGTGATAAGAAAGATCCTAAACATATTGCCTTTGCGAAACAATGGGGAATGCGTGATGAAGTCTGTGTTGATGAATTTGATCCTGAAGCAATTGAAAGCTATATTGGGATGATTGTTGTAAATGATAAGAAGGATATTCCCGCAATGGTAGAAGCACTTTCTCCTTACTTTGAAATTCAGCGACATCAGTCTGATTATTCATTTGATCTCACCTTGCGAGGAGAGTCAAAGGCTGTTGGTATTAACCATCTTGTTGAGGCAATGGGCAAGGATATAAAGGATACAATTGCTTTTGGCGATGGTCGAAATGATATAGAAATGCTTGAAGAAGTAGGGATTGGTGTAGCTATGGGCAATGCCTGCCAGGAAGCTAAGTCGGTTGCTGATTATATAACTGATACGATTGACAATGATGGTATCAGTAAAGCGTTGATGAATTTTGATTTAATTGATTATCGTAAATTATAGCTCTAATATTATATTCTCTCTATGACTATAAGCTAAGCGAAAACAATATTGAAATCGCTTAACATAAATGGTAAAATATAAAGCGGAAATACAAGATAAAGGAGAATGAAAATGGACGAACAGGAACAGACAATCATTAACTTAATTGTGAACGCAGGATCAGCAAGAAGCTCTGCAATCGAAGCAATTCAGTATGCTAAGGCTGGGGATTTAGAAAAGGCAGAAGAATCAATTAATGCTGCTAAGGAATCAGTAAATGAAGCTCATCATGCTCAGACTGAAATGATTCAGGCTGAAATCAGAGGCGAAAAGACTCCATTGAACTTATTAATGGTACATGCACAGGATCACTTAATGTGTGCATTAGTTGTCATTGATTTAGCACAGGAATTCGTAGCTATCTGGCAGAAAATTTACGAAAAATAAAACACGGTAGAAGAAGGGATATCAAAGGATATCTCTTTTTTTATAAAGTTCCCGACATTCATCCCACGTGCCCTTGGGCCGTGGGATGAATGTCGGTTAGGAATATGATATAATATACATACAGGAAATCCTATTTCCGAGTCTTTAGAAAG
>OCTW011591645.1_pt1 | contig 65935 bp, 60 predicted proteins | sample 1539671 | NCBI WGS metagenome assembly OCTW01 (sample SAMN02144230, study PRJEB22623) | gut metagenome | biome: sheep rumen | host: Ovis aries | place: New Zealand | reverse complement strand
TGTTTCCGAATACCGCGATACTCAGAACTTCTTTCATGCTTGTGTGAAACTCTATCAGGTTAATAACAACTTTTCATATAGTGATTTCCTATTCCTTTATGGAATACTTACCTACTTGATAAACAAGGATGCAATAAAAGAAAATGATTTTATTGACCGTCTTCGTACATTAAGGAATCTTATTTGGAATTCTAATTCTGGTGAGATTCGTGGTGATGCTGAATACATGAAAGACTTACTTTGCGAAGTAGAGGACTTGATGGTTAAAGGTATCATTAACAAAGAACTAACGCACAAGTTTAATGGAATACAGACAGACGAGGAAGTCGAGAAAAAAGAAAAAGAACAAATAATTGATATAAAAACTCTTCATCGATTCGAGGATCATCCTTTGATTTACGGCTACGCTTCAGGATTAGGGTATGACCATCTTGGTTTGGTTGATACATTTCTGTCTTTGTTCAGTGGTACACCTGATTTTGTTAAAGTACACCGTGCAATGTTAGCTGTTGGTGATTATAGACAAAATGATTCCAGTCGTTACTATATGGGAAACCATAATAGAGCAACTTGGTCACAACTGTTGCATAAAAGTCGCAATAGAAATAATTTCGAAGAAAACACAATGTCAGTTCTTCGCATCCTTCTTCAACGAATTAAGGATGGGGAAAATTTGGATGCTATTATAGACAAATACATTTCAGAAAGGGAAGAAGCACATGAATACGATTGGCGATATTATTTTGTAAAGTATCCCGATATGTTGCGTGGTGCTGACGGTGAACTAAAATGGAATAAGCCAAATGACTACATCTGCACTACGCTTAATAAGCATCAGTTCAACGGGCAGCACTGGAATCCTTTCTTGAATGTGATATACCAGATTTTGTCAGACAAGTTGTTGGACAAAGATGGCATTAAAATTATTGGGTTGGGAAACTATGGGGAGAATTTGAACATTCTAAAACCCATTTCATCTTTAGCTGCAACAGGTACAGGCTTCATTTATTATCATCAAAACACCAACGAGCCTTGGGATGTAATACAAGAAAATTCTATTGACAAAGAAGATAGAATAGCTTTTGCTATTGAGAAAATTAAGAAAATAGTACAAGATAATATGAATACATAATTTCATGATACGTATTTTGCTCCCTCAGCTATTTTCTACTATTTTGGGGAACAGCTGAGGGCCAAATTTACTTTTTACTAAACCGCAGACAATCAGTTAATCTATTTCCCTATGCAAAAATGTTTGAAGATATTTCCCAACACTTCGTCGGTGGTGATTTCTCCACCTGTGATGGATGCGAGTGCGTCGAGGATGTCGTGTATGTCACGGCTGATGAGATCGCCGGACAGGTTGGTGTCGAGGCCTTCTTTCACACGGTCGATGCTGGAAAGTGCGTCGCATAGGGCGGCATAGTGGCGTGCACTCGTCACAATTATGTCGTTGTCTTCGCCTGCGATGGATTCTGCGAATCTTGCCAACGCTGATTCTATTGCCTCTTTCCCGACTCCATTCTTTGCGGAGATGGAGAGTGCTGTGGCATCAAAATTGTAACTGTTGTTGAGTAGTCTATTCAATTTGTCTTGTTCACAAATGTCTGATTTGTTGAACAGTAGAAGCACAAGCTTATCCTGCAGCTGTTGTGCGTTGATGAATTTAACGATTTCATTCTCGTCACGTGATGCGTCGACGATGAGGAACACAATATCGGCCTGCTCCATCATCTTGTACGAACGCTGTATTCCAAGATTCTCTATCGCGTCGTCTGTGTTGCGGATGCCGGCGGTGTCGATCAGTCGGAGTGTGTATCCGTCGATCTGCAATGTGTCTTCGATAGTGTCACGTGTTGTGCCGTGGATGTCGCTGACGATGGCTCTCTCTTCTCCGAGCAGCAGGTTCAACAGTGTCGATTTTCCCACATTCGTCTCGCCGACGATTGCCACCGGAATGCCGTTCTTGATGGCGTTGCCTGCCTTGAATGAATTGGCTAACTTGCTGACTCTCTGCTCTATGGCGGCTATCAACTCACGCAGCTTGGCTCTGTCGGCAAACTCCACGTCTTCTTCGCTGAAATCAAGTTCAAGTTCGATAAGCGACACGAATTCCAGCAACGACATTCGTAGCTGCATCAACTCGTTGGAGAAGCCTCCCTTCATCTGCTTCACTGCGATATGATGGGCTTTTGCTGATGTCGACGCGATTAGATCTGCCACTGCTTCTGCTTGCGAAAGATCCATTTTTCCGTTGAGATAGGCTCGCTGGGTAAATTCGCCATGCCCTGCCATCTTGCAACCGTTGCGAAGGAGCAACTCAATGATTTTCTTTTGGATATAGATAGATCCGTGGCATGATATTTCAATTGTGTCCTCGCCTGTGTAGGATTTTCCATCCTTGAATATCGCGCACACCACATCGTCGATGGTCTCATTCCCGTCGGCGATAACCCCATATTTCAACACATGAGTGGGGCAGTCTTTCAGCTTTTTTGTTTTGCTGAAGGAGAATATCCCGTCGACGATGCTGATCGCATCTGGTCCCGACACTCTGATCACTGCTATTCCACCAACGCCGGCAGCAGTGCTTATGGCGCATATCGTGCTGTCTCTATCTATCATTCCGTCTGCGTTTAAGACAATTTATATTCTGCATCGAAACGGAATCCACGAAGAAAATCCTCGATGGAAAGGCGTTTTTTGCCTGGCACCTGTATCTGCAAAAGATGAAGATAGCCATCTTTTGTGGCGACTTTCAGGAATTTTTTTCCGTCTGTCACGAGTGTGCCTGGAGTTTCGTTGTGTTGGCAGATTTCCTTTTTAGTTTCGTAGATTTTCATCTGCAGATCCTCTTTGCCTTCTGCAGAGAGGTTTGCCCATGCTGCAGGGTAGGGAGAAAGTCCACGCACAAGGTTGTGGATGTTTTCTGTCGGGTTGTTGAAGTCAAGATGACAAGTTTCCTTGAAGATTTTTGGAGCTGGTTTCAACTCTGATTCCGACGCGTATAGTTCCTCCTGAGGTTTTGGCTTGACGGTGCCGGCGATGATGTTCTTGACAGTATCGAGCACAAGGTCGCCACCCATGATCATCAGTTTGTCATGAATGGTGCCGACGTTATCTTCCTCATTGATAGCTATTTTCTCCTGTTGAATGATCTTTCCTGTGTCAATCTCATGAGTCAGGAAGAATGTAGTGATGCCGGTCTCTTTTTCTCCGTTGATCACAGCCCAATTCAAAGGGGCGGCTCCACGATATTGAGGAAGGAGAGATCCGTGAAGGTTGAATGTGCCGAGACGTGGCATAGCCCACACCACTTCAGGAAGCATACGGAATGCCACCACGATGAAGAGGTCGGCGTTGAGAGAGCGGAGTTCATTCACAAACTCCTCAGCCTTCAGTTTTTCTGGCTGCATCACGTGCAGATTATTGTCGACGGCATATTGTTTTACTGGTGAGAACTGCAATTTGTGGCCACGTCCAGCGGGTTTGTCTGGCATAGTCACAACACCCACCACATTATATTTGTCTTCCACCAGACGTCTCAACGGTTCGACCGCGAAATCTGGTGTGCCCATATATACGATTTTAAGATCTTCCTTGTTCATATTTAGTTAAGAATTAAGAGTTAAAAATTTGTTTCATTCTTCATTCTTAACTCTTCATTTTAAATTAGTATTTTCTTTGATCTGTTCCCCACATCAGTTTCTCTCGGATAGTAGTGTAGAAAGAGTGGTTGTGAAGACGGATTGTTTTCATGCAGAAATCAGCTTTTCTCACCTTCAGACGGATATCTTCAGGGAAAACTTCGCATCTGCCGTCGAGGGAAATCAGAAACTGACCGTTGCGGCTCTCCACAGATAGTTCCATCAGGCAGTCGTCGGTCACGACAAGAGGACGGATGCTGAGGCTGTGTGGTGCGACGGGAGTGATTATGAAATTGGATGCTTGCGGCACTACGATTGGTCCTCCGACGCTCATGGCGTATGCAGTAGAGCCAGTGGCAGTGGCGATGATGAGACCGTCGGCCTGATATTTGGTCACGAACTCACCGTTTATATATGTGTTGATTGCGATCATTGAAGAGGTGTCCTGCTTCAAGATTGCGATTTCGTTGATTGCGTAGTTAAATTTGGAAAATCTTTTTCCATCGGTTGACAGTTTTAGCAGAGGACGGTCTTCCACCTTATAGTTGCCGGAAGCGATAGCCTCTACTGCTTTGACAATCTCCTTTTCACCGTCGACATCGGCCAAAAAACCGAGGCGTCCGGCATTTATACCGAGCAGAGGAATCTCACGTCGCGCGATTTTGGCGACAGAGCGGATGAACGTACCGTCACCTCCGACGCTGAATGCAACGTCGGCATCAATCTCTTTGTTTTCGGCGAAAGTGGTGATATCCTGAGTGTTGACACCATTTCTGTCGAGAAATTCCAAGAAATAGGGCTCGCATGTGATTGCCACATTACGTTTGCCTAGCTCGTAAATGAGTTTTGCAGAATAGATCGCAACCTCCTCACGGTTTACATTTCCAAAAATAGCTACTTTCATATCTCAAAGATAGAGGTGATGAAATAAAGTTAAATTAAAAAAGGACACTCACCAATATTGGTAAATGTCCCTTATGCTGTATAAAGACAAGCCCTTTATTACTTCTTACGGTTACCGTACTTGCTAAGGAACTTATCAACACGTCCAGCTGTGTCAACCATCTTCTTAACACCAGTGTAGAATGGGTGAGAAGAGCTAGAGATTTCAAGCTTTACCAATGGAAGAGTCTCACCTTCGATTTCGATAGTGTCTTTTGTAGCCACTGTAGAGCGTGAAACAAACATATCGCCATTTGACATGTCCTTGAATACTACAGGACGGTATGACTCTGGATGAATATCTTTCTTCATTTTATTGAATTTTAATTTTTTTTACTATTTCACTTGGTAACTTATGTGCAATGCGAGTGCAAAAGTAAGAATAGTTTCTGTTTAATAAAAATCTTTGATGCTTTTTTTGCTAAAATAATGCGTATTGTTGATAAAAATGGGGGAGAAGGGGAAGGCATTAGGCGATAACCTTACGTTATTAATCGCTAACATCACTATAAATATGACAAATTTTGCTATTTTTGCCCGTGGAATGATGGAACCTTATATAATTCCGTCGTCGCCAAGAAATAATTTTATCTAATTTCGTAAGAACAAAGAAAGTAATGAGAAAGAAACTAATATTATTCATCGCCATGTTTATGGCAAGCATTATGGGAATGGAAGCAAAAGAAAAAGAGAATTTGGTAAAGATTGAGTGTGAGTATGGCACAATGATTGTCCGTCTTTACGACGATACTCCTCAGCACCGCGACAATTTCTTGAAACTAGTGAAGGAGGGTTTCTACAACGATTTGTTGTTCCACCGTGTTATAAAAGATTTTATGGTGCAGGGTGGAGATCCTGATTCAAAAGGAGCTCCTGCCGGCAAACAACTAGGTGCTGGCGACGTGGGTTATACAGTGCCTGCTGAGTTCGTTTATCCTACTCATTATCATAAGAAGGGTGCTCTTGCTGCGGCACGTCAGGGTGACCAGGTTAATCCTGAGAAGAGATCTTCTGGTTGTCAGTTCTACATCGTCCAGGGTAAGAAATACAACGAGAATGAGTTGAACCAGATGGAGCGTGCTCTTGGTCAGAAGGCAATGCAGGCAAGATTCGACCAGTTGGTTCAGGAAAACAAGGACTCGATCAAGGCTATGCGTATCAACCGTGATCAGGCTGGTCTACAGGGTCTTCAGGACAAACTGGTGAAAACAGTTGAGACAGAGTTCAAGGACAAGCAGAGTGTCAAGATGCCTGAGCAGATGCGTAAGGACTATATGGAGATCGGAGGCACACCATTCCTTGACAATGAGTACACTGTGTTTGGAGAGGTTGTTGAGGGACTTGATGTGATCGACAAAATTGCCGCTGTTGAGACTAATCCTGGCGACCGTCCTAAGACAGACATCAAGATGAAAGTCAAGATTAAGTAAAAATGAATTAGAAATTAGAAATGCGGAATGCTAAATTATTAGTGTTCCGCATTTTTTATTTAACGTGGGTTCGACGAAATCAAAAAGATAGTTGGAGTGTCATAAATGAGGATTGTTAAGGACGGAACGTCCTAACCCAATCTCTTCCGCGAGCCCAAAGGGCGAGCGGTAAAATGCTTTTAATTATATAGTGCTCGCCTTACGGCTCGCATTTTGGGAGAGGTTAGGGCGTTCCGCCCTTAACAATCCTCGAAATTAAAAATTAAGAATTAAAAATTAATTTTTATTTCGCATTTCGCATTCAGCATTTCGCATTCAGCATTTCGCATTCAGCATTCACTTCAAAATCTCCATCTTTCATTTTAGCATAAAACAGAAAGTCGAAAGGCTCTTCTTCTGTCGGCGGAGTCAAATCTTTCGCACGTGCTTCGACACCAAAGTCGGGAATCCTTGCGTCGCCCTCTCTTTGGGCATTCCTTTTCAAGCAATCGGAAAGAATGCTTTCCATGAAAATGCCTACAGTCATATAGCCGTTTTGATCAGCAAGCTGGAAATATTTCTCTCTTTCTTCCGGAGAGACGTTGGTGTTGTCGACGACGATATCCTCTTCTGAAAGGAATAGAGCGTGGAGCATTGCGTCTTCTCTTTCGCGAGTGCGCAGGTTGTCAAGATTGATACGTGAGAAATCTTGCAGATGTCGGGCCACAAACGTGCTTTTCCCGGACGCAGGAATACCCATCATAATGATCAATATCGGGCATCCGTCCGCTTCTTGTCTGATAAAGTTTGTGAATTCTTGAGGTGTCATGATTTTTGTTTTCAAGATGGTGCAAAGATAAAAAAACATTGCTGTCCGCTAAATTTATCGGACACAATAATAAAAAATTGCGGCGACGAATCATCGCCACCGCAAATCTAATTAATTGGATATATGAGAGAATTACTGTTTTACAATCTTCGTTGCAGTGCCGTTTATTTTCAGTACATAGACACCTGACGGATAATTGTCTCCGATTTGAGTTCCAACCTCAGCCTCTCCCATCTCGACAACCTGACCGAGCATTGTTGTCACCACATAGTCGCCTTCTGCATTTATAGTCCATGCCGTGCTTGTTGGGTTAGGATAGACGATGGTTTCTGCAATTGCGTCGACCTGCTGCACATCATCAATAGTTTCAGATGAGCAGATGATGCTTCCGTTGGCTGCGTGAGGCGAATTTTTCTGCTGACCGTAAGCGGCTTCATCACATTTCGCAAATATAGTCATCGCAGTGTCTCCGTCAGTGACACGTCCGTAAGAGAAGTTACGTTCGTGAATTTTATATGTCATCTCGTCTATCAAAGTGTCGCCTGATGTCAACGGCAAGATCAACTGTAGTTTCTGCTCGATAGCGTCGTTTAGCTTGAAGTTCAAGTGAAGAGAACCGTTGTTTTTGCCTTTGTCTGCCCAAAGCACCGCATGGCCTTTGGCTGGAATGACTGACGTCGATGATCCGTAAGGGATAGTTGATTTAGCTCCTGCTGTTACGTTTTTAACCACCATGCCTGCCAAATCAACATCGTAAGCCTCGCTGTTGTAAATCTCGATCCAGTCTGGTGTAGAACCGAATTCGTCTAGAGTGGCACCGTTGGAAGCACAAACCTCGTTGATGAACAATCTAGGGATTCTGAACTCTTCGTCTTTTGTCAGCAACACTTGAATGTCCGTGCCTTCAGCGCTCGCACTGTCGATAGTCATTGTTGTGGAAGGATTTTCAGTCAGTGTTCCGTTCACAGTCCAGTTTGCGACTTTGTATCCTAGAGGCAATCTCAAGTCTACTTTCACACGCTCGCCAATGAACAGTGGTTGGCTGAACACTTCATTCTTGAATTCGTTTTTGTTGACCCAATAAACATAGTCTGGCTCTTCATCACCGTCGAATTCGACTCTGACTGAGACAACTGCTAGTTCGTTTGGCAATTTCAGGAATGAAGACAATTGCTTTTGTACACGTGTAGGACGTTGTTCGACAAAGTTACGCATGGAAGCGATTTCTGAATCGTATTTTTTTTGATTGCCGACATATCCGAAATCTTCACATGCCATAGTGGCACACATATCTATCTGTGTAAGATTGTATAAGGAGTCTGCAAGTGCCAAAGCTCGTTCTTTGTTGAAGAATTTGTCCATCGCATACAAATACCTATCGACAAACTTATATTTGAAGTCCTCGTTCTGGATTAATCCTTCGAACAACATTGTGTATGTACTGTCGCCTTGAGTTTTGGCAAACGTTATCATATTTTTTGATACACTTGTATGTTGAGACAAACCGAAGTCTGTGTCGTAAACCATCCAACGCCATTTTCCTCCGTTTTTCTTCCTCCACACCTTGATGTTGTTGATCACCCAGTCGGTGTTTCCGACAAACTGCTCAAGAATCTGGTAGTCGATGTATTCGTCCATATCCATCATCTCACACATTTTATCGAAGAAGTCAGGATCTTGATGATGTTCGTATGCGTATTTTTGCATTGCATAAAAATCTTCGTTTGATCCATATTGAGCAACGTAGCCTGTTCCATTTACCACTTTCAAAAAGTCGATTTCGTCTTCCTCGATTCCATAGTTTTGGTAAAGATATGTTTCATCCATTCTTTCACGCAAACCCATCATGCCGTGGAATTTACCATTCAGGAAGTATGCTACTGGCATATAAGCCTGTAGGTCAATGTTCATGCCTTTTGCCAAATTCTGCATGTATCCGTCGCGCCAACGAGGAAACAGGTATCCGAATCCGTTGCCTCCATTTCTCAAAGTAAGAGCTTTGTATTTTGTGTAGTCTCTGTCTGCGAAGAACTTATTGTATTGGAATTTGTTGTCTCCAGTACGTTTGTTTGTCTTGATTTTGAAACTTTTTACACCATGTGCACGAGAACATCCACCTTGCAGCGCGACTTCCACCTCCTGGCTGTTGACTGATTTTCCGTCTACAAAGTATTCGAAGTTGGCTGGACGATACCATTCCTGATGATAATTGGCTATCTTGATTTTATCCGACGAACAGATAGTGCGAGCTCCGTTTGTTCCAACTACGCAACTGCCCAAAGAGTCGCTGTATAGATCGATGCTGTCTGCCACGATGGAAACAATTGGAAGTGTGGTTTCTCCACAAGTCTCATAGTATTCACCTAAATATAGGTAGGATGCAGTAGCGACGTCGCTCCAAAGCACTCCGTCTTTGAATGCTTTTGCTCTGATGATTGTGTTGTTGGAAACCTCAATAGGGGCTGTATATTCAATGCCTTTTCCCAATGTCGGGATACTTCCATCTAGAGTGTAATAGATTTTTGCCCCCTCTGTCTTACATGACAATTCTACAGTAGCAGTGTTGCCTGCTCCTATAAGTCCTGATGGGGTTCCTCCGAATTCTGGTTTTGCCACTCTCTCTGAGATTTTGAATGCTGCTCCATTTTTTGCCCCAGGAGTAGGCTCCATGTAGCCCTCTTTAGAATAAGAGACATGAGGGTATTGTGCAGGATACGAAATAGATATCGTATCACCTTTGCCAGTCGCAAAAATTAGTTCTCCTGCATCAGAAGTCAATTTTTTCTGCACACTTCCCACGTAAAGAGGATGTACGGCTTTGGCTGTTTCACTGGATGTCTCTTCCTTTCCAAAAAACATCACACTGTAGCCTGTAGGCAGAATGTGAGTTTTGGCAAGTTTGAAATACCAGTTCTCTTTGCCCTCTTTTCGATTTTTTATGAACCAACCATTTAGGTCGATTGGCTCGCCATCGTTGTAGAATTCAACATAACCATTGTAGTCAAACTTGTCGCTTACTGTAGTGGCGATATTGCTTGGCATGATTTCTGTGATTGTCACAGTCGCATTGGACGCAACTGATGTCGCCACTAATGCAGATGTTAATAGTGGTTTTAGAATTTGAAAAAAACTGTAATAGTGTTTCATATCTTTATCTTTTGTTATCAACGTTGTGGCAAAAGTAAGAAAAAAATCAGAAACAATGCGATTTGGTCGATAAAAAAGTTTGTTTTGTCTATAAAACTAGACTTTTATTCAAAAAGGAAGGTTTTTTGAATATATATTTAGAATCTGTTCAAATCTAAATAAAATTTGGTTATAGAAAAGAGGATAGTTATCTTTAACAATCCTGGATTTTGATATTCCATCTGTCTGTCTTTTAGTTCGTTTTCTCTTTTTTCGCTGTTATAATAGTAAATGAATATGAGTTGACGGTTATGATCTCACCATCAGATTCCGCATACCAATTTTTCCCTTGTTTGGTGATGACGCAGTTGTCTCGAAGAATCACGTCGACACAATATTTCACTACATCGGTGTCGTCTGTAAGTGTCAGATTACGGCGTATGCGATCTTTGCCCATTTCGGTGGTGTGGATTAGGGAGATGCTTTCCAATAAATCATTCATGATGGTGAGAAAATGTTTTATAAATGAAGGGGCGAGTCGTGTGCCCGCCCCTACAAATTATAATTTTGATATTGAATCCAAATTTTTGTCGTTGAAGATATTCTTTCCTTCTGTAGTCATCAAGAAATCGATCAGATCTGCATATTTCTCGCAAACTTTTGGTCGTACCATCTTCATTGTTGAGTTGAGCATGTGGTTGGCTTCTGTGAACCCTTCGCTCAACACTCCCATAGTGGCTGGCAACCAGCGTTCTGGATGTAATCCTGCGTATTTGCCACCCTTACGCATCTGGCAAATCTCGTTCCAAAGCATCTCTGTCGCGATCTTTTGATTTTCTGGTTTGGTGAGGTCTCCATGACCGTGCTCTTCCAAGCGGGCTTTCAGTGCTGGTGTGTTTGGCACAATAAGGGCTATGGTGTATGGCGACTGGTTGTTGTAGAGCATGCATTGCTCGATAATTGGAGATAATTCCACGATGCTTTCTTCAATTCCCTCAGGAGAGTATTTCTCTCCGTCGCTAGAGATAAGCAGACTCTTGAAGCGTCCAAGCACTTGTAGGAATCCGTCTGGGTCAATGTAGCCCATGTCTCCCGTGTGTAGCCATCCGTCGACGATGGTCTCTTGAGTGGCTGTCTCGTTTTCCCAATATCCTTTCATCACATTGCCTCCCTTGATCACGATCTCACCTTTCTCTCCGTTTGGCAGAATCTTTCCGTCGGCATCACAGATGGTGATATCCATAAACTTGACGGGAGTGCCGGAACTTCCGAACTTGGCTCGTCCGCTAACGTTGGAACTGATCACTGGTGATGCCTCGCTCAATCCGTAGCCCTGGTAAATAGGGATGCCGACAGACATGAAGAATCGTTGAAGCTCTACATCAAGCAGCGCACCTCCTCCGATGAAGTATTGCAGACGTCCGCCGAAATTCTCACGTATCTTGCTCATCAAGATCTTGTCGCCAAGCCATACGAGTGGTTTACGCAAGAAACTCAAGCCTGAGCCTCTGTGGAAATAGTCTTTATTATATGCGTAGGCATTTTTGCGGAAGAATTCGAACATCTTCCATGCGAAATCGCCTTTGGCTTTTACTCCCGACTCGATGTTTTTCCTGAATGCTTTCGACAATGCCGGCACACTCATCATCAGTGTCGGACGTACCTCTTTGATCGCCTGAGGTATAAGTTTCAATGTCTCCATAGGGGTCTTGCCGATAATCTGCGACGCGATTGTCGCTCCATAGTAGATGAAGCAGTACAGACATGTGGTGTGGGCAAAACTGTGGTCCCAAGGTAGAATGGTCAGAGTGATGTCGCTTGTAGATATCTTCACGAGAGAAGCCGACTGAAGAGTGTTCGACACGTAGTTGTGGTGTGTCAGCATGATGCCCTTTGGATCGGACGTCGTGCCGCTGGTGTAGCTGATGTTCACCATGTCGTCCTTGTCGATGGATGCGATAAGAGCGTCCAAATGGGCCGCATTGTCGGAGCCTTTAAGCCATTCCGCACCCTCTTTGATAATCTTGTCGTAGGTGGCAACTCCGTCACTTAATGCATCACAGTTGTCGAGATGGATCAAAGTGATGCCTTCCGGGCCGAACCCCACGTCGGCAAGACGCTTGGCTTGAGGGGCAGAAAGAATCAGATAGCGAGCTCCAGAGTGCGCGAGGCGGAATGACACTTCTCCCTCCACATTCAGTTTGATGGACAGTGGCACGTTCACAGCTTTTGCCATAAGCATACCGAGTTCTGTGATCAGCCATTCGCGTCGTCCCTCACTCATAAGAGCGATGCGGTCGCCCGGTTTGACTCCCATCTTGATGAGTCCGGCTGCGAAGTGGCGAGCCTGTTGTTTCACTTGAGTGAATGTCAGACTCTCCCATTTGCCGTTTCTTTTGTCAAGAGTAAGTGTGTTATTGGGAAACAACTTGACGCCTCTGTCAAGAAGATCTATGATGTTTTCTAGTTTTTCAGCCATAAGTATCTGATGTGAATAATGAAAATCCTTACGCATCAAATATAAGAATTAATTCATAATTAACAATGCATAATGCATAATTGTTGCCGTCGCATTAATGCAATTTTACAAATAATAAGGCAGGCTTTTATGATTTATGTCCGACTTTTTCTTTGGTTTTCATGCTTTCATTCGTCTAAAGTCGATTTCCCATAAGAAATTATCTTTTGGGGAATCATCGGTGATGTCCTCTATGTATTTGATGGCTGTATCGCAACTTCTTTTCAAATGTGAATATGGATTTTCATTCTCTATCTCGTCGCAAGTCCACCATGCACAGCCTATTTTGAAGTCTTTTCCATCAAGAATCCACAAAGTCAATCCGGTGACAGGAAAAAAATCTTCTCTTAGATAATTAATTATTTTGATAGCCTCTTCTTTGGGAAACACGAATGTATCAACATCAGAGCAAAAATATTCTTTTAATGAGTAATATCTGTTGATATTTGTCTCTTTGATTGCTTTTTCTATTTCCATACTCGAAATAAATTAAATCGGCATCTCATTATTTTTGAAGGGGCATTCTAAATCCCGACGCATTAAATTGGGATGCCTCCGTCAAAACAGATTTTTTGTTGAATAACAAAAAGGCTTTCAAAACCGAAGTTTCAAAAGCCTTGGTGACCCGTATAGGATTCAAACCTATAACCTTTTGATCCGTAGTCAAATACTCTATTCAGTTGAGCTAACGGGCCATTCCTTTTTTTGTGACCCATACAGGATTCAAACCTGTAACCTTTTGATCCGTAGTCAAATACTCTATTCAGTTGAGCTAATGGGCCAATCACAACCACTTTTTTGTGAATTGCGGTGCAAAGGTATGGAAAAAATTAGTAAAACAAAACAAAAAACGAGATTTTTTATGTTGGGCAACAAAATTTTATCTGATTTCGTCATTATTTTTCTATTTTTGTCGCATGATTGAAAAAATGAAACATATATTATTTTTTATAATGCTTTTTTGTGCGACGCTGGATATCGCCGCACAGTCTAATATCTCGGAGTATTCTCTTCAGGTGGTCTACAAGAAGGGTGATGCGTCGGTCATTCGTGCCACGAAGGAGAATGAGGAGAAATATGTGATCAAAATACAGCAGAGTAAGGTGAAAGCTATGTATATAGCTCTTGGCTCCAGGGGCGACGCTGTGGTCACTCTGCAAAGTTTCATCGACAGACCGAAAGAGTATCGTCTGTTGTATAAACTAGACAATCCGTCTAATAATCTTGCAGGCTATTTTCTCAAACAGTCAAATGCATCCACTCTCGTCAGATTCTATCAGGGGTTGGATCTCAACAACTATGGAGTAGTGTCGTTGAGAAATTTGAAGAAGATTGTCAGGTGGCTTAAAGGAGAATAGTTTTTTGTTGGAATGCTAGGGTTGGGGCAGTCTTCTTCATCTCCTTTGGGCGGTACCTCTCAGATAGTCCAAAATTTTGAATGTCGTGCTGTAGTATTTGTGGACGTGGATGAATGGCACAAGTTCTGCCCCAAATTCACGGTGAGAAGAACCGATTCCTTGGTTCATGCTGCCTTCGAAGTCAAAACCTTTAGTTTTGCCTTTCAAATATTCCAGCGTGTCCCATATCATTAGCGACGGTGCTCCTTCGCCCTTTCTTTTTTGGTCGACACCTAGCCAGATATAGTATGCCCATTCTGAGTCCCACACTAAGAAAAAGGCAGAAAGCAGGGTTCCTTCTGTGTCACGAGTGCATACAAGTGTGCCTTGTCCGTTTTTTTTCGCTTCTTCGATGAATCGTCTGCAGTTCCATTTGTCGAGCAGATCATCTTTTCCTCGTTCTTTGTAAGTGCGACGGTGAAAATCTAAGAATTCATCAATAGGCATGTCGAATGTCGTGACAAAACCTCTTTTCTGGGCTTTGCGGATATACTGTTGCTTGGATATACAGATTCTTGAGAATAGTTCTTCTGAGTCTCCGATGTTTGGTATACGGTAGGTGTAGCGTGTATATTGTTTGAATCCTGCCCAATGGAATGGCAGGTGGTTGGTGATGCGAGGAGAAAAATTTTGCCAAAACATGTCGGCATGCAGTTCTTCAAGTTGTGAGATGATTTTTTGGAATATCTTCTCCTCAAACACCAGTTTTTTATATGTAGCCAATCTTCCTTCAAAGACAGTGTCAGGATAGAAGATGAATGGTCCTGTGTGTTGGCAAAACTCGTGTTGGGAGATCAGAGTGAATCCAAATTTTTTGAATATGGCATAAGGCATTGTGGCGATGACATTGTTGGCTTTGTCACGTATGATCAATACGTCCCAGTTGTCACCGTTGCTGGCATTCATCCACCAGTATTGTGAGAACACTGGTATTTCCGGATGTCGTTTACATATCTCTTTGTATTCTTCCTTATTGCTCATAGTCATATATTTTAGTGAGACGAAGGCTTTTCCCCCATCAATCATCAATCATCAATCATCAACCATTGATAGTACAAATATAAAGAAAAAGAAAGGAACGCAAAAGATATTGCGCTCCCTCCTTTTGTGTTTAATTCAAAAAACGTTATGTTTTATTTCTTAACAATCAATCTGAATGCCTGGTTTGTCGACTCAGTGTTTATGATCACAGTGTAGATTCCGTTTGCAAGACTAGCTATATCAACACTGTTGACTGCGTCGGAAGCGTTCAACTGCTCTGTTAGGACAACCTTTCCGTCTATGCTTATGATCTGGACGGAAGCGTTCTCGTCTTCATTAAGAATCTCAACGAACAAAACATTTGCGGCAGGATTTGGATACAGTTTGCAAGCGAGCTCATTGGCATCAATTGTATTGGCACCAGATCCATGCTCATAAGTTCCGTGAACCATTGCTCTAGCGCAACCAGAACCAGCCTGGATTTGCCAGTTGATCATTGCAGGGAACGGCTTATTGTTAGCTTCACCCTTGTCGCATCCAGTAAACTCGATCACATCTCCGTTGTTAGCGAATGTGTTGTAGTCTTTTCCATTAGCATAGAATGGAATTGATCCGTTGGCAGGCTTAGCCGACAATGAATAATCACCATTCTCTGAAATCTCGATTGGATTGCTCAATGTGATTGTGTACCAACCTTTGTTCTGCAAATCGATAAGGTCAGAGTTGAAAGTCTGCTTCTTGCCATTATGAGTAAGTGTGAATGTTACATTTTGGCTGCCTTTAGTGTAGATGGCAGACAAGTAAACAGAAACGCCTGTGATCATGAATGGCTTGTGAGCTGTGAACAATGCAGCTGTTTCTCCCCAATCCGAAGTTGTCAAAGATGCGAATGTCTTTTCGTCCGGACCAGCTACGAATGAACGGCTTCCCGCGTTCTGCACATAAACATCGATATCTTTGCTGATTGTAGTAGTATATGTTTTGCCAGATCCAAGAAGATTTCCTCCCTCTGCTTTGTCATACCACTCGAATTCACCGTCGCCCTCGGCAGTGAATGTGATTTTACCTCCGTTGCCCGACTTGGCGTCTGCCACGACAGGAAGTTTAGATGTGATCTCTGTCTCAACTTTCTTGCTTCCACATCCAGGAACAGATATCTTACAAGTGTATATACCTGCCTTAGTTGCAGTGTATGTAGAAGATGTTGCTCCTTTTATCTCATCACCGTCGACACCCCATTGGTATGACACTCCCTTCAAATCAACAGTTGCATCCAATGTGATAGTTGCAGGATTACACAACTCTCCGCTTTCAAGATGTACATCTGGTAGCTCTCCTAGAATTGTTACACTGGCGGAAGTCTCCCACTCTCCAGCAGAATCTACGACACAAGTGTAAACTCCAGCCTCTTTGACTTCGTAAGTTGAAGATCTTGTGTCGGAAACCAACTGTTTTCCGTCTTTCGACCATGTGAACTTCTTCTTTCCGTCAGCAGGAATCTTGCTGTCGAGCACAATCGAACTCTCTCCACAGATAGAGCGGTCGTCTCCAAGCTTTGGAGTCGGATGAACTGCCAAACTTGCCACTGGATTCAGGATTGAATTGATATATCCAAGAGACGCTACAAGTCCGGCATTGTAGTCGATACCACCTTCGCTGTATGTGTATTCCTTCTCGTTGTCAACATAATCTCCGTCTTTGATAGAACCTCCTACCATGTAGCCCAACTGCATGAATTTTTCCTGAGGTTTCAAGTTTGCCTCGGAGTCGTTGTCAAGACCGTAGAAATTACGGTGGTGAGGATAGTGAGGAAAGTTATCTCCAAATCCTACTATATAAGAGAATTTCTTTCCGTTGCTACCCATGATATACTCGATGGATGTAAGAGCATACGGATTTAAAGTCTTTTCTTTGCCAAGCACTTTGTCGTTAAGGGCGTAAACAAATGCTTGGTTAGCAGGGAAACGAAGAATACCCCAGCTTCCGTTCTTCTTGTTTAAGAAATAGCCGCTTGATGGTTTATACAAATCGCAGAAGAATTGTAATGCTTTTTTTGCATTGTTATCGTTGGCATACATAGCCATCAAATAGCAAGCCAAATCTTCTGTGTTGTTGTAGTTAAGAGAATAGTTGTGGTTGAAATTATCCTCTACCGCCATAAAGGTAGAATGCTCTTTTGCGGCATTCAAATAAGTATCGTCATTAGTGGCACGGTACAATTCCATTGCAAGCACTACAATATCCGATTCATATTTTGGTTTTGAAGGATAAAAGTCGCTTCCTGTATTACCTTTGGCTGTGCCCATTACATAGTCGTACGCCACCTTTGCTTTTGCCAAACATTTGTCTGCGTATTCTGAATTGTATGGGCGATAACAACGGCTCATGATGGCAAGAGTAGCTCCACAGAAAGATGTCATTGATGTTGTCTTTCCTGTGGCTTTGAACACTTTACGTGATCCTTCAGCTTCTCCACCTTGTGCTCTTGAAAGAGTGGCTTTTACAGGTGAGGTACACCATACTTGATGGTCAGGACCTCCGTCTCCCACCTGATAATAGAATGTCTTTTCGTCGCGCACACATTTCATGAAGAAGTCTGTGGCATATTTCAACTCGTCAAGAATATCAGGAATGCCGTTTGGCTTACCTTTCTTGCCTTCCCATGTGTAGTCGCTGGCTCCGATGTATCCTTCGTAGTTCTGCGAATAAAAGTCTCCGTAACCAGTTGGAAATTCAGAATAACCCAAAGCAAGCATGTAGCCAGAGTAAAACTCTGTCTGTCCGAACTTCACGTTGTCTCCACAGTCTACCCAGCCTCCAGTCAAATCGTAGTCTCCGTCAGCATCTTTTACGAAATCCTGACCTTTTACGAAAGCTTTGAGGTTGCCTGTTAGAGACGACGCGGTCTGTGTTGGCTCATGTTCTGCTATAAGCCAGTTGTGACCAGCACCAGATCTTTGTGCTCCATAAAAGCGTCCGGTCATCCAAAGAGCCTTCTGATACTGCTCATTGTCGAATACTGGTTTGCCCTGGGCAAAAACTGCGTTTGTCGATGCCAATGCCAGAGCGACAACTGTCGCTTTCACGGCAATAGATGAGTATATCTTATTCATAAGCTACCCTATTATAAGTTGGTTATTAATAGTGTTTTATTTTTGATGTGTTGTTAATAGGTCTTATTTCACAGCGATTTTAGCCACTCGTTTTTCATGACGTCCACCTTCGAAGTCTGTTGTAAGGAAAGTCTTGACGATCTCCAAGGCTTTTTCTTTGCTGATGAAACGGGCAGGCAAGCCGACGATGTTTGCATTGTTGTGCTGACGGGCAAGAGATGCTATTTCAGTTTCCCAAGAAAGAGCGCATCTCACTCCCTGATGCTTGTTGCATGTCATCGAAATGCCGTTGGCGCTACCACAGATTGCGATTCCAAGGTCTACTTCTCCTTTCTCCACTGATTCAGCAAGCGGATGGGCATAGTCTGGATAGTCGCAACTATCGTTAGTGTCTGTGCCGAAGTTCTTGATGCCAGCCACAAGCGGAGTCAACTGCTCTACCAAGTATTTTTTCAAATCTGTACCAGCGTGGTCGTTTGCGATACCTATCTTCAATTCATTCAAATTCTTCATTTTATCTAATATATGAATTTGTTTTAGTTTTTTCTTCTAGTCAAGTGCACAGATAATAATTGTTGTGTACAAATCTAGTTGAGTGTACAAATATAGATATGAATTTCAAGTTTCGCAAATATAAGCCGTGATTTTTAGTGAATTAGCTGTCGGATGATGGATTTGATTATGAATTATCCATAATATTGCTTATCGCATATAGAGGAATGATGTCGACGTGTCGTTCTGCGTCGCCATCTTTCGGGTCATAATAGTATATCTGACCAAAGTTCTCTAGCGATGTCCGTATAGCCTCATGTAGATTGTGACCACGTAAGAAAATCCATAGGCTTTGCATGCTGCCTTGGGTGTTTGCTTTTACTTCAATAGGTAACACTTTCCCATTTTGTGCTACTACATAGTCCACTTCTGCTTGACTATCCTTTCCTATATTTTGCCAATAATGCATCTCTGCTTTTTGGAAGCAATCTGTGTATTTTTGCATTTCTAATCCAGCGAACATTTCAGACAAGCCTCCTTTGTTGACAAATTCTGTATCGCTAGACAACAATATTTCTTTTGAAGGAATTCCTAACATAGTTTGCATTACACCAATGTCGAAGAAAAGGTATTTGACGAAGTTGTTGTTTTCTTCAGCTCCAAGAGGTAGCCCATTTGCATTTGTATGGACGACTGGAGTGATTAATCCAGCGAGGGTCAAAAGGTTGAGTGCTCCCTTTATTACGGTAGATTTGACATCTCTATCTGCTTGAGAGCATACAAATTTTTGTCCAATTTGTAGAGCAACAGATCGAAGAACTTGTCGTAGTAATATTGGAGAGATTCTTTTCTTATATTTTGAGAAGTCGTCTGTATATGCACTTAGTATATCGTGATGAACACGTGCTACTTCTAAATAGTTGTGAGTTTCCACCCATTCTATAACAGCTGCTGGCATACCTCCAACCAAATAGAAAGAACGAATCTGATCTACCAGGTCCTTATGCGTTTTTACTGGTAGGGGTGTATTTATGTTCTTCTTTTTGAAGTCAACAATTATGTCGAGACCTTGTGCAATTAAGAATTCATCGAATGAAAATGGATACATATATAGAGAGCGAACCCTTCCCACTGCAAAAGATGGAAGTTCTTCGAGTGCGAATTCAAGCAAAGAACCTGCTGCAATCACATGAAGCTCAGGATAATCTTCCTTAAAGTAGCGGAGCGACATTATTGCCTCCTGAGAAACCTGTATTTCGTCGATAAAGAGCAATGTTTCTTCAGGAATGATAGGAACGTTGATGGCAACAGTTAATTTCTCGCACGTTTTTTTTACATCTATGTTCTCTGTGAATAGAAGTTTCAAGTCTGGTTGTTTTTCTAAATTGATCTCAGCAAAATAATGGAATGTTTTGCCGAATTCCCTAATTGCGGTCGATTTGCCTACTTGGCGTGCTCCTCGTATCAACAAAGGTTTTCTTCGTTGCTCTGTCTTCCATTCAAGAAGCTTTTGGTCGATATGTCTCTTTATGTAGGTCATAATTTTTGTTGTATCCTACTGCAAAGTAAATGAATTTCCCAAAAACGGCATCGAAAAAAATGCTAAAATATTCCAAAAATGGCATCGAAATCTAAAAATGGCATCGAAAAAACGCTAAAATATTCCAAAAATGGCATCGAAATCTAAAAATGGCATCGAAAAAACGCTAAAATATTCCGAAAACGGTATCGGAAACACATAATAACCTATTTTATAAAAGCCGTACTATTAGATGATGTTGTTGACTATTACGAAGCCGGTATGAAATGTTTTTAGGGTGAAATGGACATGGAGGAACATGGATTTGAAAGAGGTATTGAAGTTGAATCCCTCAGAATCGCCACTGATATGAAAAAAAGGATTTGACTTTGTTTTAATCCATGAACTAACTAACGTTTCTCTGGAAGAGATTGTAAAGATCTTGTCTTGACAATAAAAAAATCATTCCACGGTTTGAAGGTATAAATCAAACCGTGGAATGTTTTTTGTAGGAAAATGAAAAATCCTATTTGTCCAATGCCAATGCTACTCTGTTCAATTTCATATCCACATCTTTCACAATCACACTCAATCTTTGCCCAACGGATACTATTGTCTGTAGGTCGACGTTGCGGTCGCGTGTGAATTCAGAGACGTGAACCAATCCGTCGCGATGCACACCGATATTGACAAACGCTCCAAAGTTTGTGATGTTGGTGACAATGCCTTCCATTCGCATTCCAATTTCGAGGTCGGACACCTCTTTCACGTTCTGTCGGAATGCCAGCGGCTTGATCTTTTCTCTCACATCTCTTCCCGGCTTGTCTAACTCTTTCATTATATCTTGCAGTGTAGGCAGACCGACCTTCGCGTCGACGTATTTGTTCAGATCGATAGACTCCCTCACATGTTTGTTGGCAATCAATTCCTCCACTGTCACTTTGTAGTCTTTTGCCATTTTCTTCACTACCGAGTAGCTTTCTGGATGGACGGCGGTGTTGTCGAGTGGGTTCTTCTGCCCACGTATACGCAGGAATCCTGCACACTGCTCAAATGATTTGACTCCAAGTTTCGGAACTTTCTTCAGCTCATCTCTCGATGTGAAAGCTCCATTTTCATCTCTGTATGCTATGATGTTTTCAGCAAGTTTCGGTCCGACTCCGGAGACGTATGTCAACAGATGTTTGCTGGCTGTGTTGAGGTTGACGCCGACATGGTTTACCGCACTCTCCACAACTCTGTCGAGTGCTTCCTTCAGCAATTTTTGGTCGACGTCGTGCTGGTACTGACCCACTCCGATACTTTTAGGGTCGATCTTGACAAGTTCAGCTAACGGATCTTGTAGCCTTCGTCCGATGGATACTGCTCCTCGTACGGTGATGTCGTAGTCTGGAAACTCTTCACGTGCCACTTCACTTGCGGAGTAGATGCTGGCTCCGCTCTCGTTAACAATGTAGACTTCAATATCGGTGAGACGGGAATCTTCCAGAGCTTTGTCCACAGCTTCATGTGTCTCTCGGCTTGCAGTGCCGTCGCCAATGGCAATTGCTCCACATTTATATTTCTTTAGCAATGCCACCAGTTTTTCCTGCTCCTTTGGCAGTTCGGCTCCGCTGCGTGACAGATACAACACTGTGTGTGTCAGCAGTTTGCCTTGCGGATCAAGACACACCACTTTGCATCCGGTGCGGAATCCAGGGTCGATGGCAAGCACTGCCACCTCTCCAAGTGGAGACGCGAGCAGCACCTGCTTCACGTTTTTGGCAAACACGTCGATCGCCTCTTCGTCGGCTTTTATTTTGCTTGAATCTGCGAATTCGGTCTCTATTGCCGGACGTGCGTAATCCTTGTAAGCTGATTTCACCGCCGTCTTCACAAGCGATGAACTTTCGGAATTGCCGTGGACGAAAAGTCCGCTGATATTGTCGATGCACCAGTCGTCGTCACATTTGAGCGACACTTTCAACATTCCCTCTTTTTCTCCTCTGCGCATAGCCAGCAGACGGTGTGACGGACATCGTGAAAGCGGTTCGGAATGGGCAAAATATGTATGGTATTGTCCGGCTTCCTCTTCCTTTTTCTTCACCACCTCGCTTTGTACAATGCCGTTGCGACGGTAGGAACTGCGGATGCGGGAGCGAGTTCGTTGGTCTTCACTGATCCACTCAGTGATGATGTCCAGTGCACCTTGCACTGCCTCTTCTGTGGAGATGTCGATATGGTTTTTATGACAGTAGTTGTCTGCCATTTCCTCGCTGTCGGAACGGGAATTTTGCGACATGATCATCTTTGCCAATCCTTCAAGTCCGAGCAGACGGGCTTTCTCCGCCTTTGTGCGCTTCTTGGGCTTGTATGGCAGATAGATATCTTCCAATTCAGAAAGCGACGAGGCTTTTTCCAACGAAGCTTTTAGATCAGAAGTAAGTTTGTCCTGTTCCTCAATACTCTTTAATATAGCGTTGCGACGATCGTCGACAGCGATAATCTGGTTTTGCAGTTTGATGATGCTTTCCACTGTCGTTTCATCCATACCTCCCGTCATCTCCTTACGATAACGGCAGATGAAAGGAATTGTACATTTGTCGGCAAGCAGGGAAAGTACGTTTGCCACTTTGTCTTTTGGAAGAGAAAGTTCCGATGCTATTGATGCTGCTATATCTTTTTCGTTTATCATATTATATGGTCAATTTTCATTTGAATTGTAGATGGGGTAATTACCTCGTCTGACAAGAATTATTAATAAAGTAATCCGAACATCCAAAGAGGAATTTTGTTACCTCTGCCGATTTCTGTATCGTCGACTGCAAGATAGCTGTCTGGCATATCCTTGATTTGTTCGAATGTTTTGTTCTTACCTCCCACTTCAAAAAGATAACGTTTGTCCACAAGAAAATCACCGGCTTTGGGATAGCGACATTCGTGAGCCTCCGACAATTGGTTGAAGAAGAATGTCTCACGTATGGTTCCGATTTCTGCGTATGGCGAAAGAGCGTACATAAGTGTCGGGTTGTTGACATAGATCTTGTCGGGTCGTGAGAGATTGTCTGAACTTTTAACATTGTCGCCCAGCAGGAGAAGTAGCCCGCCTCTCTGTAACGCATATAGCATTTTCAATCCTTGGTTACGATCGGTTTCAAGTTCACGGTACAGACTGCTCATGTTGGGCTGTTGTGGAACTCTCTCCGACAGCACCATCAACATTTTTTTTGTCTTTCGTATTGTTGAGATGTTCACATCGTCAATTTTTGCATAGTCGTTTTCTATTATTTGGTTGACGACTGCTTGCAATCTTATGTCTATTCCATTATGCACATCTTTATAAAATGGGTAGTAGCCATATTTCAGATACCTTTTGAACAGAGGAAGGATCGCTGTTTGTGAACAAATATTCATGGCGATTTCAATATGATTGTGTAGCAGATCCTCCAATTCCACAGCATCTTGCTTTATGCCTTGCTCAAATTGTAGGAATTCTCTGAAAGAAAGTCCTCTCATCTCATACATAGCCTGACGACGTGATAAATCGCCTTCTCCGGCTTGAATCTGAAGCATGGAAGATCCTGTATAGACGATATTCAACCCAGGAAAATCATCTGATATATTCTTCAGTAGCGTTTGCCATTTTTCATAGTAGTGGATTTCATCAATGAAAATGTGTGAGCCTCCGTTATTATAATGAGCTTCCACTACGTCTAATATGTCATGCGACGCAAAGTAAAGATTGTCAAGTGAGATATAGAGCACCTTGTCGAGATCATTTCCTAGGAAAGTTTCTTTGATGTGTTGCAAAAGCATCGTCGTTTTTCCACATCCTTTAGGACCTTTTATGCCAATAAGGGAGTCCTTCCATTCTATCTTATAGTTAAGATAACGGAAGAAATCCATCGGAGTGTTCATCAGCTTGCGGATGAATGTCCTTCTAAGTGATTCAATCTCTAGTTCTGCCATAACGTCTCTTGTTTTAATGTGTATCGACGTTACAAAATTATAAATAATATCTGAAAATACTAATTTTTGACTATTTTTAGTATCTATAAACACTAAAATTTACTTGTATTTAGTATCTCTAAACATTAAAATTGGTGTATTTTTAGTGTCTGCAAACACTAAATTGTACTAGTTCACTGAAAAATAGTATTTTAAGTATTGATGAAAATATGTGTTGAGATTATTCGTTTTCTTTGTGTATATAGATTGCGTGGTCTCCTTTATCGTATTGATAATATTTTCCGTCAGATTTGATGCAGTCTAACTGGAAGTAGGCGCGGATATAATTGTCGTATGGCATTATCGACACTTTCCACACTTGGCCGAGATTTGAAACGTCTCCGCTATTATATTTGGCATCTTTTTCATTGTTTGGAAGGGAAATATGCCATTCCGACATGTTTTCGCGTCCCCACCTGCCAAGATGATCCCATCTGTTTCCCCAACATGTGCTCCAGAAAAGTGGAAGTTTGGTGTTGGTGCTGAGTGTCGATGACTGCTGTTTCAGATCATCAGTCAATTGTTTGATATCCGCCTCTACGTTGGCTGACTTATACCATAGCTCAAATCCAAAGTCGGTGTCAACATAGTTGGCTGGCTTTTTCACAGGCTCCATGCTTGGTGTGGGATGAAAGACAAAACCTGTGGAATCCTTTATCTGTGCTATCTTCTCTTTGTAGAGTTTATGCTTCACCGAACAACAGGAAATAGTTGAGATGAAGAAAACAAGAAATATCAATCTGACTGCTGATTTGATTTGCATAAAATGAATTTTTTATAAAACGACGGCAATTTATAAAAAAGAATGTAAATAAAACGACTTTGTAGTGATTAAATAATGGATAAGAGGATGTTTAGATTCATCCCTTTTTTTGCCTATCGACATAAAAATATTTACTTTTGCACCACAATTTTAATTATATCTACATGTAAAATAAATAACTGACATTACATGAAAAAGTTTGCGATGTTGGGACTGTTGCTCCCACTTTATGGTTATGCGGAAGCACATGAGACGATTGAAGGGATCACGTTGGCGGATGTTGTGGTGACTGGAACACGTGAGACGTCGGATATCCGTCATTTGCCGATGACGGTGACTAATGTTTCCAGAAGCGAATTGGAGAAAAATGAGCAGACGAATGTTTTGCCGTCTGCAGTGATGAAGGTTCCGAGTCTGTTTGTCACAACCCGAGGAATGATGGGATACGGAGTGAGTGGTGGAGCTGCCGGAGGAATCAACCTTCGTGGTATATCAGGAGGCACTGGTGGTTTGCTGGTCCTTATTGACGGCCACCCTCAATATCAAGGTATTTTCGGCCATCCGATTTCAGATTCCTACCAGACGATGATCGCGGACAGAGTGGAGGTTCTTCGTGGACCTGCTTCTGTGCTTTACGGATCAAATGCGATGGGTGGAGTGATCAATATTGTCACTCGAGGAATGAAGGAAGACGGTGTGAAAACCGACATCAACATCAGTGGCGGTTCGTGGGGTACGGCTCAGGTTGAGGCTACCAACAGATTAAAAAAGGGGAAGTTTAGCAGCACGGTCAGCGGTCAGTATGGAAGAAGCGACAATCATCGTCCACGTATGGGATTCGAACAGTATGGCGGCTATCTGAAGTTGGGCTACGGTTTCAATGAAAACTGGAATCTTTGGGCAGACGGTAATGTCACTCATTTCAATGCCTCTCAACCGGGTGCTGTGGAAGCTCCGATGTATGAGGCAGACCAGTGGATCACCCGTGGTGTGGCGACATTGGCGTTGGAGAATCATTTCAAACATACGAATGGACGTATTTCCGTCTACGATAATTTTGGAAGACATAAGATCAATGATGGATATGCGGAAGGTGCAAAACCGCAGACTCGATTCTTCCGGTCGAAAGATGCTTTGATGGGAGTGTCTATGTATCAGAGTGCTGAGACCGAAGATGGATCTCGCTTCACATTGGGCTTCGATTACCAGAATATTTATGGCGACGCATACTACACTTCACGTGAGACTGGTGAGGTGTTGGAGACGAAGAACAAGCAGAGTGCGGAGGTGCGCAACCATGAGGTGGCAGGATACGCAGATTTCCGTCATGACTTCAGTAAGGTGACGGTTGATGCTGGTTTGAGAGTCGATCATCACTCGGTGGCTGGACTAGAGATGATACCTCAGTTTGGTGTGGCTTATCGTCTAATCCAATCGGGTACGGCTAAGGCTATGGTAAGCAAGGGATTCCGTAATCCGACAACGAAGGAAATGTATCTGTATCCACCTTCAAATGAGGATCTTGAAGCAGAGCGTCTGTGGAACTATGAATTGTCGTGGCGTCAGCGTCTGCATTTCGGAAAGTATACGGAGACGGATTCTGTCTACTATCATGAAGAACTTGTTTCGGTAGAGAAAGAAAAGTATTTTCATGGAATTACTTACGGAGTCAACTTATTCTATATGAAGGCTGACAATATGATCCAGACTGTTGCGAAGAAAAACGTCAACACAGGAGAGTTGGAAAACTGGGGCGCTGAGGCTGAATTGTCGTGGACAATAAAGGAACATTGGGGAATCAGCACCAACCATTCTTGGCTGCATCAGGAAAATAAGCTTGTGTCAGTGCCTACATACAAAGGCTATCTTGGTGTTGATTGGTATTCGAAAAAACACAAATGGATGGCATCCGTCGGTTTGCAACAACTTGCTGGATTATACACGGCAGTAGGCAAGGATGAGCAGAAAGAGAACGTCACATTGCTTAACGCGACAGTGAAGTATAATCTCAACAAGTATATCTCACTATGGGCAAAAGGCGAGAACTTGCTTGCACAGGAATACGAAATCCTAGCAGGTTATCCAATGCCGAAGGCCACTGCTATGGGAGGGGTGAAGGTTAGTTTCTAATCTGAATATCTGAACATAAATATGAAGATACGGGATGAGGCAATCGTCGCATTCCGTATCTTTTTATATTTTTGTGAGACGAATAAGAAACTGCGTTTATGACCTACGAAGATGTATTTGAACTTGCTGTCTATGATTCAGGTGTGAGAATCAACAACGTCGGAGATCTCGATAATCTGGAGCGTAAACTTGTTGATAATCACAAAAATTGCAAGAGCACCGTCGGCTTGAAGGAGATCGACGAATGGGTGCTCGACACGATTGAGGAAGATGCTGTCTGTGCGGATTTCAATGAGGAGATTATAAGAAAGGCTCTCTCCCTTGGCTATTATCCGATGTCGATGAAGAAGATGGTGACGACGGAGGATGAATTGATGACGTACAGAGACCAGCTTTCGAAAGTTGTGAAAGCGAAGGGCGGGGTGTATGCGTGGCGGTATTTTATGACGATCCGCCATCATCTGAAGAAGATGGTCATAGATTTCAATGAGTTCAAATTTCCCAAGAAGACGCGAAGATATGTGCGCCAACAGTTTGGCGACTATACTCTTACATTCAATAAGAATTTTGATTTATGTGCTGAGACTCTCATCGCTCAATATGAGGAGACGTGGGTCGTGCCTCCTTTGCTCGACGTCTTGAAAAATATTCATGATAATCCGGACAACGAAGTGAGTGTGGACAGCGTGGAATTGTGGCGTGGCGACGAATTGGTGGCTGGAGAACTTGGTTTCATCACCCATAACGCCTATGCCAGTCTGTGTGGCTTCCACATTGAAGACAACAGTGGCACAGTGCAGATGGCGGCGTTGGGCATGTGGCTTAAAGAGAACGGTTTTGCCTATTGGGATCTCGGTATGGAGATGGACTACAAATACGTCTACGGGGCAATATGTATGGGGCGACGTGCGCAGAAAGAATATTACGACAGATTGGCATCCTCACGTCGCATCTTGCCGAAAGAGGAGATAAAAATAAAAGATCTGATAAAAACGTAGGGGCGATCCATTGTGGTTGCTGGAAAATTCACAATTCATAATTCATAATGCGTAATTATCGCAGATGAATACACCCCAATTACGCCGTTAGACGTTACATATTGGTAGAAAATATGATGATGGGGGTCATTCATTACCTCGTTAGAGGTTATATTTTAATGTTATTTGCATTTTTTATGGTTCAAGTTCCTTCGCAAACATCAAATCCAATTCCGTTTGAGGAAACGGACATGACTCCTGCAGCATCTTAGCCTTATAGAATTGGTCGCAAGCCCTCTCCACGGAATCCTCCTCAAAACATTTGAAAAGCATCTCTTTCAGTTCATCCAGATGTTTGGCGTCGGCATCCGAGAATTTGCCGCACTCTTTATAACTCATTTTTTTAGACGGACGTATATCGTGGTAGTAGTACGACCATACAAGGAATCGCATACATACGTCCGGGGGCATTATTATTTCTTGCATATTATTTGGTTGATATGTTTTGGTAGTATTCCATTAACGCTTCTTGTGCAAATTTAGTTTCTAATAGAGCAAGTTCTTCTTTGATCTGTTTTTTATCTCCATTAAACTCTTCTTCTATTATTCTCATGTCACTTTCACAAACTTCATCATCTTCTAGGAATCTTGATAGAATATCATCCCATAAAACATCGTCTCGTGAACTATAATTGGGAAGATACGTTTCAATAAAATTCCATAAAGAATGGTAGGAATCATAGTCGTTTGAGAAACTGTTCATGATATGGTTATAATAAAAGTCATTTACTTTTTAGGATAATTCTGTACAATATTCTGCCATAGTGGAATACTTAACGTTTTTTTATAGTATACATTATATGCAGTTTCAACCTTTTGTTTCCAATTTAGTCCAATTGCTGCTGTGTTTGGGTATGTTTTTATAACAAAATCTAGTGCGGACAAAAAGTCTTCCAAAGATTTGAATGTGTCAAAATCAGTATTTGGTGAATACCAGGTTGCTGGTCTCAAATTGTAAATGACATTCTTTTTGTATTGAACCTTTACTGCCCATTTTGCACTTGGACAACTGATTTCCCAAACTTTCTTCAGCCAAACATTGTTGATTGTGATAACGCCGGTTCCCATATCCATTTTATACTCAATCAAAAGATAATTAGATTGAAGTTTCCATGGCTTGTCCATAGCATCAGAAATATATGACATAAAATTGCCTATGTCGAAATTAGGACTTCCTGTAAAAGATTTTATTTCCAACCAATCGTCATTTGTCGCTGTGGAACTCAACCAGAAATCAGGAGAACTTTGAGAATGGTTGTATATATGGTCGATATTATTTTTTGTCATCCATTTGTCTAACCATTCTTCTAAAATATTGCCTACAACATTATTCTGTTGAACTGTTATGTTGAAATTTGATAATTTAAATGAGATTTCTCCCTGATTATTGTTGTTCAATTGTTGTTTTAACAAATTGAAAACATCTGTTGCATTGTATTTAGCCATTTTTTATTGTGTTTAATAATCTGTTTGCGACTGCTTTAATAACCGGAACTACTACAGTATTGCCCAAAAGATCGAATCCATCTTTTTCCGTAATGTCAAATTTCATTGTTTCTGGATAGCCAAAGAGTCTTAATCCTTCTCTTAATGAGAGTTTTCTTATCCCATTTCCATCTGGCACATAAAGATGTTGCATATCTGTAGCTACTAAAGTAGGTGCTATTCCTTTCGGATCCAAAATCTCATTTACTTCAAAAGATAATTTGCCAGCAACGATATTGTATCCTTTTTCCTTACTGGTATCAAATTCTCGTCGAGATGTAAAGACTTCTCTGCCATTGGGAGTTATTGCCTTTGAAATAATTTTTTTCTTTGGATACTCATATCTAAGATACCCCAATTGGGTTAAATGAATGAGCATTTTATTTAATTTGTTACTTTTGAAGAAAGTAGATATTTGTTTTTCAGTTAGAGGCATTCCATCCATCCATTCGATTTGCCATTCTTTTGCCCATTTTTTCTTTCTTCTTTCGGTCATTATTAGGCTCATCAATTTTTTCTCCTCATTGCTAAGATGACCTTTCATTTCAATATCCCAACTATGAATGTTACTTTGCCCACCTCTTTTGTCTTTGATTGATTTGCCAATCAAATCATTTATGGAGTATATGGATAACAGTTTTTTTACAAAAGGTGATTTGGAAATTTCCTTGTTTTTATCCAAAATGTCTTCAAGGTTTTTATGAATAGGATTAAAATTTTCTAAGTCTATTTTGCCTTTTAATGAACCTACGATGTAAATTCTTTTTCTTTCTTGAGGAACCCCGAAATCTTTAGAATTAAGCAATCTAAAATTAACATTATAACCTAAAGCAATAAGATTTCCAATAATAATTTGCAACGTTTTGCCGTTATCATGATTGATCAATCCTTCTACATTTTCAAGGATGAATCCTTTGGGCTTTTTGTCTTTTAATATACGTTCAACATCAAAAAAAAGTGTTCCTCTTGTGTCTGCAAAACCATCTCTGTTACCTGCAGCACTAAATGCTTGGCAAGGAAATCCAGCACACAGAATATCGAAATCGGGAATGTTTTGTGTTTCTATTTTTGTTATGTCTCCACTAATTGTATCTGTTGGATGATTGTCTTTTAGAACTTTTATAGCATGAGGCTTTATTTCTGATGTGAAGACGCAAACTGGCTGTATGCCATTTTCAATGGCTGCTTGTTCTAATCCACAACGTATTCCTCCTATTCCAGCAAATAAATCAATGAAGCGAAGAATTTTTTCTTTGGGTTTCTTCAACATTTGTTGTATTGGTTTTGTAGAATCGATATGTCTCGCTACAAAATCCCCTGTGGCAACGATTGGCATATTACCTATAGAAGTTTTTGCGTTTGCTGAAGACATGAGTTTTTCTATATTCAAAGGCTCTGCTTGAATTTCTTCACCCAATAAGAAAACAATATATTTTCCTTCTGGATTTGGATATTGCATAGATTTCATATCCTCTTCATTTTTTATTGAAGAAGAAATGCAAGGAAATAGATGATATCCTTCCGAAGGATTTATGTGATTATATAACAAAACAAAATCTGGGCAGAATTCTGACGTAAATCCTCCTTTTCGAGATTCAAATAGATTTTCATTGTATCTAATGTTGTATAAAGTCTCGAATCGATAGGGATTTTTACCTATGATCCAATCTAATTGATTCTTTTCTGCTCTATATGTTCCAAGCAGAAATGTAGAATCTTTATAATCTACAAACTTTATCTTTTTCGATGTGTTATCACTTCCTTTTGCCATATATCGCAAAAATACAAAAAAACAAGAATTGTTCTAAAAAATGGCTGATTATCTATATCTATTTTCTTTTGCTTAATGTAGAAACTTCCCAAGAACCATAATCATCAGCTTTTTTACTTGCTATTCAAAAGAAAAGCGAAGATTTTCATCTTCGCTTTCTATAAATATATTAAATGTTCTTTGCTTTAGATGTCCTTTGCATCGTCTGGGTGGTTTGTGTAGAACACTCTCAAAGGAACTGAAGTCACCTTGATGAATCCCTTAGCGTCCTCGCTTGTCCAACCCTTGTTCATCTCACCATACTCTCCAAACTTAGTCTTAACCAAGTCGTCCTTAGAATCAACACCTACTGTTGAGAATGTGTATGGACGAAGCTCAAGAATAACCTCTCCGTTTACGTGGCGCTGGCTCTCCTGAAGCATTGCCTCGATGTCACGCATCACTGGCTCAAGATACTGACTTTCGTGTAGGAACATTCCGTACCAGTTGGCAACCTGATCCTTCCAGTACTGCTGCCACTTAGAAAGTGTGTATTTCTCCAAGAACTTGTGAGCTCCGATGATTACCATTGGCGCTGCAGCCTCGAATCCTACACGTCCCTTGATACCGATGATTGTGTCACCTACGTGCATGTCACGACCGATACCGTATGCACATGCGATCTTCTCTATCTCCTGGATAGCTGCTATCTTGTCTGTGTATTCTTTTCCGTTAACCGAGCAGATTTCACCCTTCTTGAAACCAATCTTCAAACGCTCGCTTCCTGTCTTAGTCACCTGCTTCAAGTAAGCAGTCTCTGGCAAACCTTCGCGAGAGTCAAGGATTTCACCTCCACAGATTGAAGTTCCCCAAATACCTACGTTGTAAGAGTATTTCAACTTAGTCCAGTCTGCTGCGAAACCATGCTGGTTCAAGTAGTCGATCTCATACTGGCGAGTAAGAGCCATATCACGAGTAAGAGTGATGATCTCTACGTTTGGAGACATTACCAAGAAAGTCATGTCGAAACGCACCTGGTCGTTGCCGGCACCTGTTGATCCGTGAGCAATCGCGTCGGCACCGATCTCATTAGCATAGCGTGCGATAGCCATACCTTGGAAAATACGCTCTGATGATACAGAGATTGGGTAAGTACCGTTTCTCAATACGTTACCGAATACCATAAATTTCAAGCTCTTGTCGTAGTATTCCTTTGTTACGTCAAGAGTGACATATTTAACGGCGCCCAATTTGTAGGCGTTCTCCTCGTTTTGTTTTAGTTGCTCCTCGCTGAAACCACCTGTGTTAGCGCAAGCTGCATATACATCGTAACCTTTCTCTTTGGCAAGGTACATCACTGTGAAAGATGTATCCAAACCGCCGCTGAATGCTACTACTACCTTTTTGTTTGCCATTTTATTTAGCTTATTTAAATAAAGACTTTATCTTATCCAATAGAGTCTTAGACTCTTTCTCTGGCAGTTTGTATGGTGGCATCGGACCATATTTTGCCTCTATCGTTTCTCTGCAAGTAGGATCAAGATCCAATTCTTTCTGAGCTGCAGCCAGACAGTCGGGATCTTTTGGATCAAACAACATTCCTGTGCAGATGCAATATCTTCTGTCTGTACGTTGAAGGACATCGAAGTTTACACATCCCTCACAACCGTGCCAGAAACTTTCGTCGTTTGTCAGCTGTGCGAAAGTGACAGGTTTGTATCCATGCTGGGTGTTTAGTTTCATCACAGCAGCTCCACTTGTAAGACTGAAAATCTTAGCTTCAGGCCAACGTTTACGAGCCAGTGAGAATGTCATGTGTTTGATGCGACGCGCCAATCCTTTGCCACGGTATCTGTCTGGTACTATCAATCCAGATGTGGTGACGTATTGCTTGTTGTCCCATGTCTCAATGTAGCTAAAACCGGCAAAATCATCGCCACACAAAGCCAATACAGCTTTACCTTCAATCATCTTCTGCTTTACATATTCCGGATTTCGCTTGGCAATACCTGTGCCTCGCACTTTAGCCGCAGCGGCTATAGTCTCCAAAATTTCATCGACGTAGTGCACGTGGCTCTCGTCGGCAAGCACAATCTTTATTTCTGGTTCTTGCTTTTGATCTTGAATCTGATCCATTGCTAATGAATTAATCTTTCTTCAATGTTGGAATAAACTTGCTTAGCGATTCTATCACAGCACGTTTTGTCATCCCTTCTTTCATCACGCATACTACAGTGTCTTCTCCTGCCACGGTGCCTATGATGACATCTGAGGCTTCGTCATCGATTCGGTATGCCATACTGCTCGCATATCCTGCACGTGTATGGATGACGAGAATGTTTCCAGAAAAATCTATCGTCACGGCTGCACTGGTTAGGTATGCTGCCTGTGCATCTGCCTGATCATCGTTCGCAGGGAGTTTATAGCAATAACCTCCATCGACAGCCGGAGTCTTCACCACTTTCATCGCTTTCAAGTCGCGTGACAAAGTGGCTTGAGTCAGGTTGAATCCTTTGTTTGTCAGAAGTTGGAGCAATTCGTCCTGACTTCCGACTTTTGTTGTCGCTATAATTTCCTGTATTACGGAAATTCTTCTGTTTTTATTTTTCACTGTCGCTTCATTTATGCTTGCAACCTATCCCTTTTATGCAAAGTGTAAGGTAACGAGTTGCAAATGAGTAAATTAAGTATCCGTGATGCGTTTTGACAATTTTTATGTTGCAAAACACTATGCAAAAATATACAAAAACATTATTAAACATTCATTTCCTGCATATTTTTTGCAAAAAAGCTATGAAAATTTATCTGTTGTCGATAGTTTCAGGGTTCATGTCGTGCCTTATCAGGCGATATTCTGCCATTTCCGCATATTTTGTGCCTGGCTTTCCATAGTTGCAGTATGGGTCGATGCTGATTCCTCCGCGTGGCATAAATTTTCCCCATACTTCAATATATTTGGGATCCATCAGCTTGATAAGGTCTTTCATGATGATGTTGACACAATCTTCGTGGAAGTCTCCGTGGTTGCGGAAACTGAACAGATAGAGCTTGAGGCTCTTGCTTTCCACCATCTTCACATTCGGTATGTAGCTGATGTAGATTGTGGCGAAGTCTGGCTGTCCTGTGATGGGGCAGAGACTTGTGAATTCCGGGCAGTTGAATTTTACCCAGTAGTCGTTGCTCTGGTGTTTGTTGTCAAACGTTTCCAGCACCGACGGATTGTAGTCAGACGAGTATGTTGTCTGTTTGCTTCCAAGTTGAGTTAGTGACATATATGATGACTATTTCTTTGTCGATAAGTATTTTTCCAATCCTGCTTTGCGTAGACGGCATGCCGGACACTCTCCGCATCCGTCTGCTGGGATGCCGTTATAGCATGTGAGTGTTTTTGTCCTCACCAAATCAAGAACTCCAAGTTCGTCGGAAAGCTGCCAAACCTGAGATTTGTCTCTCCACATTAGCGGAGTGTGGATCTCGATGTCGTAGTCGAGGGCTAGGGCAACTGCCGCATTCGCTGCCTTGATGAATGTGTTTCTGCAGTCGGGATATCCGCTATAGTCCGCTTCCGACACTCCTGTCACAAGGTGGTGGGCACCGATTGTATACGCGTAGACTGCCGCGTATGTCAGGAATATAAGGTTTCTGCCGGCGACGAATGTGTTGGGCAATTCATCCGCAGGCTTTTCCTTGCATACGTCCATTGACGGATCGGTGAGTGAGTTGTGGTGAAGATTGGCGATGGTGTCGATCTTGTGGATGACGTAGGGGACTCCAGCCTCTTTTGCTATGGCTGTCGCAATCTCGTTCTCCAACACATGTTTCTGGCCGTAGTTGAAACCGATTGCATACACTTTGTCGAAATTCTTTTTTGCCCAGTATAGGCAAGTTGTTGAATCTTGTCCGCCGGACAATAATACCACCGCTGTTTTTTCCATATCTTTAATTTTGACGGTGCAAAGTTACTAAATTTTGTCGATTATATTCCCGTCGCTCGCCAACAAAATGAGGATGGATAGCCGATGAGATAAGCAAAAGAGACGCGGCTGATCCACGTCTCTATATATTCGCTTTATTCCACTGGATAGTAGGCCCATAGGGTCACTGATTTTAAGCCAAATCCGATTTTTGCTTCGGAATCATTGATTCCTAATTCTTTAGGTGATATTGAATTTGAAGGAATTAACTCTAATTCAATCGCATTGTTTTTTGTGATATGTCTTTGGTCAAAGTTCAAATAAACAGTCTTGTCTTCGGTTAGCACTATCTCTCCACAATCTAGTCCGTTGGTTGAAATCTTTATCCTGTTTTCTTTGTGGCTGTCGGACACAAATGCGGCAAAATCAATCTTTAGTGTTACCGTTGCATTCTTTCTGACTTGAAATATCAAGAATCCTTTTTCTCCTACGCACCAACGTCCGAATTCCTTGGCTTCGGAGAACCCATAATCCCAACAAGCAAGAAATTTGTCTCTGAAGTCATAGTATTTGACCATGCTGCCAATTTTGCCTAACCCTTCGACATTTGCCACGTTTTTTGGAATCTGTGTGCCTCTTATCACTTCTTTTTTACAAGATGTGAAAGTTGACAGAATCAAGAATCCAAATAAATAATATATGAGTTTTTTCATGTGTTATTTCTGAAAAGTGTTAAACTAGAATTCCATTGTCCGATTTGTCTTTCCATTTTGCAATATGGTCGGACAAGAATAATATGCTTATTGCTATCATGGAGTATTCCAGCAAGAAAAATGTTCTTGATGTGTCTTGAAAACTTACTGTGACACCCAGACATGCTCGTGAAAAGAATCCGACAACGAAAATAAATGTTGGGCCATACTTTGTGATGAAAGATTTTTTGTCTTTCCCGATGTAAAGCAAAGTGAATATGATAGAACCATAGAATGCTATTGATAAGACACAGATAAGAGATAATTGAATTGCAGAAGCTTGTTGTAGCATTGTGAATACAGGTCGTTGTATTACAAATGTTGAGCAGAGCATAGCCAATGGAATCATAGAGATATACAATGGAATGTCTTTTCTCTTGTCTCTTATGTAGATTGTCAAAGGCAAAATTGCAGAAAATGCCCATACAATCAGGGAGTGCCATCTTAAAACCATATATTTTGCTATAGGAGACGCTATGCAAAGTGCAAGTTTTTTGATTGGTGAAAATGGTTCTGTAATTTGAAGACGTGCCATTTCTGACATTGCTCTTTCTGAATTTCCGGGACAAGTGGCGATAAATACAAGATTGGCTAATGCAATCAGCAAAAGTAAACAGTATAGTTTATTGATTTGTCTAGTCTGCAAATATGTGTAAGATATGATTGCTACCCATGTCAAAACTGCAGCTATACAAACTTGTTCGCAATTACAGCAAAACAATGCACAACATGTACATGTGACGTATGTTTTCCATTGTGGAGCCACACCGTTTTCCAGTGAATTTTTGAATGGAAACAGTGTTGGCAGGAATGCGGCTAAAGGCCACAAATATACTATCATTGTCACAAGATATCCTGCCGAACCTTGATCTGTGATTCTGTACATGAAAGTCAGCAATATTGCGGCAGATGCATATATGATTCCTCTCTTTCTGGAGAAAAGCAAATAGGTCATCACTACTATCGCCAACACGATTATAGAGTCGACGATTGCAAATATCCATGTTGGAAATTGTACAAACCAAAATGTAAAGAATTCTATCATCACTCGTGATGTCCATGTCGCATAACGCCATTGTAAAAATGACATTACGTCTCCTTGCTCGTAATATCCAAACGCATAAATGCGGAAATATTTATAGTCGTCAGTCGTTAGGTCTATGAAAAAGTGAAATGTTAGTATCGCGATGAATGCTAATACGAATGGAATTAAAGTTTTGTTCGAAATGCTTTCTGTCAACTTCATATTGGGCTGGACGTTATAATCGATAATCCTCGATTTTTTCTTGATAAGTAGTGTTGTTTTGGATTTGTCGTTGGTCATGAATCCAACAATACAGATCATTGATTTCGCATTGAAAAAGGCGTCTTTTTCAAGACGCCTTTTTGTAGGAAATATTTATAGTGGAATGTTTCCGTGTTTCTTTGCTGGGTTCTGGCGATTCTTTGTCTGTGCCATATCCAAGCTCTGAATAATCTTCTGACGTGTCTGAGCTGGAAGAATGATCTCGTCCACATATCCAAGCTCCGCAGCGCGGTATGGATTTGAGAATGTCTTCTCATACTCTGCCAATGTCTGTGCTCTCTCCTCGCCAGTCTGCTTGCGGTAAAGGATGTTTACTGCACCTTCTGCACCAAGAACCGCGATCTCTGCACTTGGATAAGCCAAGTTGACGTCTGTGCCGATGTTCTTAGAAGCCAACACGATGTAAGCACCACCGTAAGCCTTACGAGTGATAAGTGTGACCTTAGGCACAGTAGCCTCCACATAAGCGTAGACGATCTTTGCTCCGTGACGGATGATACCGTTGTGCTCTTGTGTGCAGCCAGGTAGGAATCCTGGAACGTCCTCAAGAGTGACGATTGGAATATTGAAACAGTCGCAGAAACGAATGAATCTTGCTGCCTTATCTGAAGAGTCGATGTCAAGCACACCTGCCTGGAATGCTGGCTGGTCCGCCACGATACCGACTGTCTTGCCTGCCATGTGGGCGAATCCAACGATGATGTTCTGAGCGAAATGCTTGTGGACTTCGAAGAAATTACCGTCGTCGACGATGCTCTCGATAAGCTCGATCATATCGTATGGCTTGCTTGGATCCTCTGGAATCAAGTCGTTCAACGACTCATCCTCACGCATTGGATCGTCCATTGTTGTAGCGTATGGACACTCCTCAAAGTTGTTTGATGGCAAGAAACTCAATAGCTCACGGACCATCATCAGTGTATCCTCTTCTGTGTCACCTACGAAGTGAGCCACACCACTCTTTGATGCGTGTACAGCTGCTCCACCAAGACCCTCTTTGTCGATATCCTCATGAGTTACAGTCTTCACAACGTCTGGACCAGTAACGAACATGTGGCTCTTCTCCTTTACCATGAAGATGAAGTCTGTAAGTGCTGGAGAGTAGCAAGCTCCTCCTGCACATGGTCCCATGATCACTGAGATCTGGGGAATAACACCCGAAGATATAGTGTTCTGGTAGAAAATGTCACCGTATCCTGCAAGAGCAGAAACACCCTCCTGGATACGAGCACCACCTGAATCGTTGATGGCGATAATAGGAGCACCCATCTTTAGAGCAAGACGCTGCACCTTTGTGATCTTGTTTGCGTTTGTACGGCTTAATGAACCTCCAAGCACTGTGAAGTCGTAAGCATATACATATACTAGACGACCATCGATTTTACCGTAGCCTGAAACAATACCGTCTCCGCTGATTTTTTTCTTATCAAGACCGAAGTTAGAACAGTTGTGGATAACAAACTTATCGATCTCTACAAATGTACCCTTGTCTAGAAGAACGTCAATTCTTTCTCTTGCGGTAAGCTTTCCTTGCTCATGCTGCTTGTCGATCTTCTCCTGACCTCCGCCTAGCTCTGCGATGCGGTTAAATTCGTTAAATTCTTCGAGTACTACTTTTCTGTCTCTCATAATCAATTATTTGAATTAAGCATTCTCTGGAATATCCATCAATGTGATAAGTGTCTGGTCGCCGTTAATCACGTCGCCCTCTTTCACTAAGATATCCTTGATAATGCAATCTCTTTTCACTTTGTAGTCGCTCTGCATCTTCATTGCCTCAACGACGATTACGCTCTGACCATTTTTGACTTCCTCGCCCTTCTGTACAAGTATCTTGACTACTTTACCTGGCATTGGTGAGAATACACGGTCTTGTGATTCGCTTGAGTCGCCCTTCTTTCTGTTCTGCAGATATTTAGCCTGCTGATCAACGATCTCCACAGGGAAAGTGTTGAAGTGAGTGTTCACTTGGTAGCTCTTTCCTCCCTTTTCTCTCTTGAACTCAGCGTTGTAACTACGTCCGTTGTTTGTGATGATTGAGCAACTTCCGTTCTCTGCCATCACGATGTCGACTTCGTATGTCTTGTCGTCAATCTTGATAGTGACTTTGTTGTCTTCTTTGCTCAGTAGCTCAACTTCAGCCACACGGTTTCCTACATGTACTTCCATTTTATCGACTCATGTTTTTAGATTCTGACCATACTAGTGCGCTTGCCGAACTCTCTCCATCTGCTGATAGGACGGTTGTCGCTTGTCTTTGGCGAGTTCTCTTCCAAGTTCACGATATAATCCATATATGATGCGATGATTGCGATATCCTCAACCTCGCTCTTTTCTGCTTCGTAAAGTTTCTCTTCGCTAAGTTTGTCGTTGTTCTCAGCGATGAACTTTGTGTTGTACTTTCCTTCTACGAATGCTGGCACATCCATGATCTTTCTTAGGTAAGATATGTTTGTCTTTAGTCCAGTGATTCTGTATTCGTAAAGCACACGTCTCATTCTTTCGATTGCGAACTCTCTTGTCACAGCCCAAACGATCAGTTTGCCGATCATTGGGTCGTAGTGCACTGGAATCTCATATCCCTCGTAGACGAAGCTGTCTACACGTGTTCCGATTCCAAGAGGCTCCTGAAGCTGCTTGATGACGCCTGTGTCTGGCATGAAGTTGTTTTCTGCATCCTCAGCACAGATACGGCACTCGATTGCGTGACCTCTCTGCGACAAATCTTCCTGCTTGAATCTCAAAGGAAGTCCGTTTGCCACGTTGATCTGCTCCTTCACCAAGTCGACACCCACAACCTCTTCTGTGATTGGGTGCTCCACCTGTAGACGAGTGTTCATCTCAAGGAAGTAGAAGTTCAAGTGGTCGTCTACAAGGAACTCGATTGTGCCGGCTCCTTCATAGTTGACTGCCTTTGCCGCACGCACAGCAATCTCTCCCATCTTGGCTCTTACGTCTGGAGTCATCAATGGGGAAGGGCTCTCTTCTACTACTTTCTGATTTCTTCTCTGGATAGAACATTCACGTTCGAACAGGTGTACGCAGTTGCCGTGCTGGTCTGCCAATACCTGGAACTCAATATGGTGAGGTGTCTCAATAAATTTCTCTATATAAATTGTGCCATCATTAAATGAAGAAATGGCTTCACTCTGAGCAGTGTTGAATGCATCGGCGATTTCCTCTTTTTTCCAAACAAGGCGAATTCCTTTTCCACCGCCACCTGCACTTGCCTTTAGCATTACAGGTAGTCCGATTTGCATCGCTACCTTCACAGCCTCGTCTGCATCTTTCAATGCCTCTTGTGTGCCTGGCACTACTGGAACTCCTGCTGCAATCATGGTCTGGCGAGCCATGATTTTGTCTCCCATTTTGATCATCGCCTCTGCAGGTGCACCGATGAAGATGATACCTTCTTTCTTACAACGTGCTGCGAACTCAGCGTTCTCACTCAAAAATCCGTATCCTGGGTGGATAGCATCTGCATTGAAACGCTTTGCTGCATCAATAATCTTATCTATGCATAGATAACTCTCTCGTGATGCTGCAGGACCTATGCAACATGCCTCATCTGCATAAAAAACATGCTTCGATGTTCTGTCTGCCTCGGAATATACTGCAACTGTCTTAATGCCCATCTCTTTACAAGAGCGCATTACACGCATCGCTATTTCTCCTCTGTTGGCAACTAAAATCTTTTTAATCATATTTTTTGTCTTTTTCTGTATCTAAAGTCCACCGCTAGTGGTGCACTTTAATTCCAAAAACGATGCAAAGATAACAAATAAATCATATCATTTATAGCTTTTTCATACATTCAAACGATTTTTATGCATTTTTCTGCACATTTTTTATCTGTTTGTGCAATCAAAAGGAATGTGAAAATATTCTTAACTCCTGATTTTTAAATTGTTACTATTTTTTTGACTTTTTTTAACAATTTTATCAATTTTTTAAACTTTTTATAGATGTTTGTACGTTATAATTATTATAATTTTCAACCAAATAGATATAAGTGAAAATAAATTTGCCGATTTCTTTGTTTGTGTTACTAAAAACAATAATTTTGTAAGACTTTTTGAAATTTCAAAAGATCATTGCACAGATATCACGTTTTACGACTTACGGTCACCGATGTTGTTCATTGTCTATCGTATTTCGTCTATCGTCGCAATGGGAATGACAGAAGAATAAAGCAAAAAATAATTCAACCCTTTTTATCTTTATCGCAGATTGCATGTGATGTAGTCTGCGATTTTTATCTCTTCCTTGATTTTTATTTTCCTGATTCCGAATTTAGTTTTTCCGCGTATTCCTTCCATTTGGGAAATTTTTCTTTTAAAATGGTAGCGACTCGTGAATTCTCTTTTAATAGGAATAGTGACACCCGTCTGTTCTGATCATGCTCTATTTCGGTTTGTGCATCAGGGATGTTTGGTGCGATGTTAGCAAGTCCGATGGGGACGATTGTATAGTTTTCTATATTGAATCCTTGGTATTCCAATTTATTTAGAATGAGGGTCCTGACATATTCAGCTCTTTTCTGGGAGAGTTTTAGATTATGTTTCCGATCCTCTGCTGTCTGTATGTCCTGTAATAACAAAAACTTCACCTGGCATTGGGGATACAAGTTCTGTCAGTTGGTCTATTCTGTCTTCATTTTCAGGTCTTATTTGACCGTTGAATGTAAAGAAGTATTCCTCGTCTAAAAGCGAAATCGTCTCTGTCGGTTCTGGAGCATTCATCTCCTGGGCGACGGTGGCTAAAGGTGCAAGGGTAGTCAAACTTGTTACAAGTCCGGCGATCTTGACAATATTTCCAGCCTTACGTTTAAGTGAGAGCTGGTTCTCGATATATTCCCGTTCACTCTCGCATGCTGGACATGTGCCTGTGCACACACCTTCAAAATCGCATTTTGCAGGTGTGTAAACGATGCCGTTAGCATCCGCCACTTGTTTACGAATGGTTTTTAATGTTTCGCAGGTGATTTTGCTTTTGTCCAAAGTCTGCTATTTTTATTATTCCCTTTCTTCCTTGACTTTCGCTTTCCAGATTTTTTTGAATTCATTGAATTTGGCAGTTTCTAATTTCTTTTCCAAGAAGTCAAAATACTCTTTGACGCTTTCATTCACAATCCTTGCGGATTTTCCTTTTAATGAATGTTCTTTATATAGGAATAGTGAAACACGTCTGTTTTGCTCATGATCGACCTCATCTTTCGCATCAGGAATGTTTGGATTAAAAAATGCAAGACCGACGGGAATGATTGTATAGTCTTCTTTGTTGTACCCATTTCCTTCCAATCTGCTTAGAATGAGGCTCCTGACATATTCAGCTCTTTTCTGGGAGAGTTTTAGATTGTAAGTTTTCGATCCTCTGCTGTCTGTATGTCCTGCAATAATAAAGACTTCTCCTGACATTTGAGATACAAGTTCTGCAAGATAATCATACCGTTCTTCATATTCTGGTCTTATAGAACATCCGAAATCAAAGAAATATTCTTCGTCTAAAAGGGAAATCTGTTCAGTCGGTTCGGGAGAATTTATTTCTTGGGCGACGGTGGCTAAAGGGGCTAGAGCAGTCAAACTTGTTACAAGTCCGGCAATCTTGACTATATTTCCAGCCTTACGTTTCAGCGAAAGCTGGTTCTCTATATATTCCCGTTCACTTTCGCATGCTGGACATGTGCCTGTGCACACACCTTCAAAATCGCATTTTGCAGGAGTGTAGACGATGCCGTTAGCATCCGCCACTTGTTTTCGAATGGTCTTTAGTGTTTCGCAGGTGATTTTGCTTTTGTCCATAGCCCAACTTATTTCAATGATTCGTAAAAGTAGGGAATCGTTGGCAATAAAACAAAAAAGGGTGACAAAATAAATCAAACAAGGTCACTTGATAATTCTTATTATTCATATTCGAGATTTGAGTTGATTCAATCAACCAATTCGAAAAAATATAAAGAAAAAGAAATGTTAAAGCAAGTTAATATTTGTTTAATATTTGCAAACGACATTTTTTCTGTATCTTTGTGGTGTTGTTTAAGTTTAGTGAAGTTAGGTAGACAATATTTGTTAATGCGTCTGGCGAAAAATCACTGACATAGGAATACTTATGACAATAAAAGTTTATATGTGATATGAAAAAGATTTTCAGACAAATCGTGAGGTATGTGAGTTTAGTCTCGATACTTGCGTTCGCAGTCTCATGCGACAAAAATGAGGATGGGCAAAGGGAAAGTCCGTATGTGTATGCGAAACATTGTATTCCTTATTATGTAGTGCCAGATTCTTTGGTGTCAGATTCTTTAGTGCTAAATTACAGATATCATTCAGAGGCGGGTTTTTTTCTTAAAATTGAAGGACGAGTGATCAATGGAGGATCGAAATCAGAACAGACAGAAAAAGAGGAATATGAGGCTTTGGCAAAAAAGTATGGTGATGAGGAATTCAACAGGAAAGCTGATATAGGACGAGATGGAGCTATTTCAGTTGCCATTGATTCAATCTCTGTGGTTTCGGATGTGGATATTAATCAGTCACATCCAAAAGGTTCTAATCTTACTGATATAATAAAACTTTATTCAAACAATTACTATACGTATGTTAAAAGTGGCTATACGCTGGTTACTCCAGAAAATGATAAGTTTATATCAGAGTATACAAAAGATGAATTGACTCTTTTGTTTTATAAGTTAGGTTTAGGATTCCGTTTCGTCAATTACATGGAAATTAAAGGAACTCATAATCTAACAATCACCCTCTATTTTGAGGATGGGAAAAAACTATCTACGACACCGACAGTAAAATTTGATAAAAAATGAAAAATAAAATTTATTTGTTATCAGCAGTTTTGTTGATGAATGTACTGCAAGGTTGTAAGGATGAGGTTGAAGAAAATGATGTTGTTGATTCAGTCAAGCAAGAAGCAGTGGAAGGCCTTAATTTGAGAGCCTTGTATTCTGAAAAACATGTAATTCCAGTGAGTGAAGCAATAGAAATCGCGTTAAAGGCTCCTGAAATGTTTGCGGGAGAATCTACCCGTGCAGACGATTTGACTCCAAGAACCATTGAGAGTATTGGTGTTTATGGTAGGACTAATTCTTCTTTAAGATCTGCGAATGCGAGTGAAGATACTTTGGTTTATGTCTTTAATTATGAGGATAATAGAGGATTTGCGATTGTAGCTGCGGATGATCGTATACCAACTCAGATTTTGGCTTATGTTGACGAAGGTGTTCTTGAAAATGAGGTGGAGAATCCTGGGCGGCAGTTCGCATTGGAGCAGATGCAGAATTATGTTGAGTCATCAATAGATAATTTTGAAAGATCAAAAGATTCTTTATTAAAAGTGGCGGAAGAGAATTCTTTTGTGGTTGATGCAAAGACTTCTGAAACTCGTGCAGTATATACAGGAACCTCTTATACTTATTTGTCAGAGGCTACAGTCGGCCCGTTGATTAAGGTTACTTGGGCTCAGAATTTCCCTTATAACATGCACGTAACCAAGAATTGTACAGTAAATAATACGAATGGAGGTAAAGCACCAACAGGATGTGTGGCAACGGCAACGGCACAGCTTATGTCATTCTGGCAATATCCTGCAAAAGTGAACAATTATGTCATGGATTGGAGTGACATGTGTTCAAACTCGACTCCTAAAACATACAGTCAGAAAAGCAATATCGCGAGACTGATGAGGGAGATTGGTTTTGAGGTAGATATGGATTATGGATGTGATGGCAGTGGGGCAGAAACTTCTGACGCATACAAATGGTTGGGAAATCTTGGATATAAAAAGGATTTTTCAAAGGATTTCAACGTTTCTGATGCTATTAAAGCAATTAGATTCCATAGACCTATTTTGATAGCTGGTTGTAGAACAAAAAAAACAAAAAAAATATTGTGGTGGAAAATCCCGTCTTATCATGATTGCCATGCATGGGTGGCTGATGGTTGCAAAATAATATATTATGAGCAAGAGAACTATAGAATTGATACTAAAACTGGAGAATACACAAGCACATCATCATTGGCGACAGAAAACTATTTACACAATAATTGGGGGTATAGTGGTAGCGGTAATGGATATTTTGCAGCAGGTTGCTTTAATATGCAGAAACCTTTAAGTTATGACAATTTAGGATTTTCTGAACAAAGAGACTATTGTTATAAAAACGAGATGTTTTGTGTGTACAGATAATGAATACTGATTTTGTCAATAATCTAATTATATCGTGTATTAGAATGTTTTGGAATTAAAAGTATTCAATGATAAAATCAGGGGATATCAAATGATATGCCCTCTTTTTTATGTTACAGAAATGAGCAAAAATGAGGGTGTATCGCAACTTTCTAGTTTTGATACACCCCATAAATTATGCATTATGAATTATGCATTACGAATTACATATTCATACCACCGTCTACCTGGATAACCTGGCCAGAAACGTAGCTTGAAAGATCTGAAGCAAGGAATGTCGCAACGTCCGCAATATCCTCTGGCTTTCCTCCGCGACGCAAAGGAATCTTCTTAACCCACTCCTCACGAACTTCGTCCTTCAAAGCGGCTGTCATGGCAGTCTCGATGAATCCTGGTGCGATAGCGTTTGCACGGATACCCTTTGAACCCATCTCCTGAGCCACACTCTTTGCCAATGCGATCATACCAGCCTTTGATGCTGAGTAGTTAGCCTGACCTGCGTTACCGTGTACACCTACTACAGAAGCCATGTTGATGATAGAACCACCACGCTGACGCATCATGATTGGAACAAGCGCGTGTGTGAAGTTGAATGCCGACTTCAAGTTTACGCCGATGACTGCATCCCACTGCTGCTCTGTCATTCTTAGCATTAGACCATCTTTTGTGATACCTGCGTTGTTAACCAAGATGTCGATATGTCCGAACTCTTCCTTGATTGACTCAACTACAGTGTGAGTCTCGTCGAAGTTAGCGGCGTTTGAAGCGTAAGCCTTTACTTTTACTCCAAGTGCGGCAATCTCTTTCTCTGTCTGCTGAGCATCCTCGTTGATGACCAAGTCTGTGAATGCAATGTCTGCACCTTCGCTCGCAAACTTAAGTGCGATAGCCTTACCGATTCCTCTTGCTGCTCCTGTGATAAGAGCCACTTTTCCTTCTAGTAACTTCATATTTAAATAATTTGTTTTCCGCATTAAGATGTCAGATCCGTTTTGTAATGATACGCACTTTTTGGGGACATGTTATAATATGTGTCTTTATAACACGCACGCTGTTTAGGACATGTTGTAACACGCACGTCCGTGCGTCTCTACGAGCCTGACTCTTAATTCTTAATTTTTAATTCTTAATTCTTAATTATAAAACGTAGAGGTAGTCGCAGTGGATGACGGGTTTGTCTCCTTTTTTTCCTATTATTTCTGCCACTTCCTCATTTGAGTAGTCGGTCTTTCCGAGTGCGATTTGCTCGCCGGATTCAGAAACGACTCTTATTATGTCTCCTTTTTCAAATTTGCCACTCACGCTGATGACTCCTACCGACAGGATCGAGCATCTCTCGTCTGCAAGGATGGCTTTTTCAGCACCCGCGTCGATCTTGATCTCGCCTTTGCAAAAACCTTCGCTGTGGGCGATCCATTTCTTGACGCTGCTCACTTGCTCGTCGGGAAGGAATCGTGTGCAGACGATGTCTTTAGTGTCGTCAAGCAGGTCGAGGATGATGTTGTCTCGCTTTCCATTGGCGATGATTACCTCTACACCTTCGTCGGCAACTTTGCTCGCTATTCCCATTTTCGACTGCATTCCACCGCGTCCGAAACTTGATTTGCTTGTCTGCAAATACTGAGACAAATCTCTTTTTCCTGGCAACACCTCACGGATCACCTGACTTTCCGGATCTGCAGGATTGCCGTTGTATATTCCGTCGATATTGCTTAGAATGATGAGTGCCTGAGCGTCTATCATTGTGGCTACCAATCCCGATAATTCATCATTGTCGGTGAACATCAGCTCTGTCAGAGAGATGGTGTCGTTCTCGTTGACGATGGGGATCACACCGTTCTCTATCATCACCTGCATACAGTTGCGCTGGTTGAGATAGTGCTGGCGAGTATGGAAACTCTCTTTTGTTGTCAGCACCTGTCCGCAAGTGATGTCGTTGTCGCGGAAAAGCATATAGTAGCGGTTGATGAGCTTTGCCTGACCGATAGCGGAGAATAGTTGGCGCTGACTCACTGCATCCAGTTTGTCGACAAGCACCTTGTTTCTTCCTGCTGCCACCGCACCAGAACTGATCATCACAACCTCAACGCCTTGCTTATGCAACTCCGACACTTGGTCGACGATGGAAGACATACGAGTGACGTCCAATGTACCGTCTTTTTTAGTCAGCACATTAGAACCGATTTTGATAGCTATTCGTTTGAATTTCGACATTAGTTATCTTTACTTGTTTGCAAGAATACCCTGAATTACGGAATTTGAGAATCCGTTTTTCTCCATAGCGTTCAATCCCTTGATTGTCCAGCCACCAGGTGTAGTCACCTTGTCGATCTCGACTTCTGGGTTTGTCTTGTTCTGAAGAATTAGCTGTGCGGCGCCGATCATTGTCTGAGCGACAACCTCGTGTGCGATGTCTGGGCGGACACCGAGTTCACAAGCTCCTTCAGCAGCTGCACGGATGAATCTAAGCGCGTATGCGATACCGCATGAGCTTACGGATGTCATAGCACCCATCTGGCTTTCTGGGATGATGATTGCCTTGCCAAGGTGGTTGAAGATGTCTAGCACCACGTTCTCCTCCTCTTTAGTAGCGTCGAGCGAGCAAACGAAAGACATGCTCTCCAATAGAGCGATTGCAGTGTTAGGCAATACACGGAAATAAGATACATTCTTTCCGATGTATCCCTTCACAGTGTCGAGGCTCACACCTGCTGCGATAGAGATCACCTTGTGCTGTTTCTCGTCGATAGCCGACTTGATGTCGTTGCATACAGTCTCCACAAGCCAAGGCTTAACTGCGATAAGCACGTAGTCTGCCTTCTTTACCGCCTCTTTGTTGTCTGCTGTAGTGAAAATTTTGCTGTCGAGAGCAGTGAAAGCGTCTCTGTTAGCCTGCATTGGGTCAGAGATGAAAAGATCCTCTGCCTTGCACAATCCAGATTTATATAAACCTTTGGCGATAGCACCACCCATGTTGCCGGCGCCGATAAATGCTATTTTCATTTTTATGAAATTTTTTGCAAAGATACTAAAGAAAATGAAAAATGCGAAATGCGAAATGCGAAATGAGGAAGAAAATGAAAAATGAGGAATGGGAAATGCGAAAAATTAAAAAGGACGATATAAATGCGGATTTGGATACTCAAATGAAAAAAATCTTCAAGAATATAATTTAATTTGACAATTTGTTATACATTTGCATCAACATACTTACCCCGCTTCCCGTCAGAACAGCGCGCTCAGGGTAAGTTTTTTTATTTAATTTAATAAAGGATGGTGACGAGTACATACAATCAACCACAAATTTGCAAAATATCCAAGTATAAATGTGTGTGCAATGGGATTCCCTTCCAATTGGAAAGTCAATGAACTCTGGAAGTGATTTTGCGATTGCACTGAATTTGGTGCAACTTTTTCGAAAATTGCACTAAAAACAGTGCAAAATCACAGAATGTCATGCCTTTGTGGGTTTTCGGATTGATGTATTGAAATGGGTTACATGTGCTAATCTTTGGCTCGCATTCTGGAAAAGGGAGAAATGGCAGAATCCTATTCCCCCTTCTCAAAAATCGTCATAAACTTATGCTATAGAGGCATTTTGTTACTAAAACAGAATGTCGATTTCTAGTGACAAATTCATTTTTTTGCAAATGGTTTCTTTAATTTCCGCATTTAGATTGAACATTTTCATTGCCTTCAAAGAAAATGCGATTTCTTTAGATCTATTTGATTCACTACTTATGTCGATAGAAATATGTTTTGTTTTATTTTTTATTGAAGAGCCTGGCTCAGCAAAAATTAAAAGATCTTTGATATCGGAATCATTAATCAATCCACTTTGTGCAGCAAGCTCTTTAGCTTCTTGGTAAGTTTGTTCTGTTATTTCTCCTACTGTTGTATCTACATTCTCATATTTTTTTGAGAGACGTTCCATTTGACTATTTTTATAATTCAAGCTTGCTTCTACCCATTTGTAACCAACATCTCCTTCCACTTCAAAATCTCTTGTACTACAATCAGACATTGATATTTTGGTTGATACTTGCTTTGCACCTAATTTTTTAGCTATTGTTTTCATACAATCAAATTTGTATTTGATCATATTTTCTTCAAAATTCACAATATCAACGTATGTGTTTGCCAAATAAGGATGTTTAACCATCATTACACCAGGCACTAATCTTTGTCCAATTTCAAATTGAAGATTATATTTTTTCTTATATTCATCTAAAAATGAATATGGTAATACTTGCATCTCTGGTCGAACTTCTACATATTCAGGTTCCCACTTGTATGCAATAGCAGGTTCATCCTTTTCAATCAAAATCACATCTCCTTTAAGATCTTCCATAATCGTTATTTTTTATTATTTACTTTTGTTGTATCTATCACAACTGCATCCGACTCTGATTTATTGTTGTTTTGTTCGTTTTCTTCATTGCAAGATTTGGCTATTAGTGTTATACCTCCCACTATTAGTAGTCCTCCTAAGGCATATTTCATATTTTTTCGTTTTGATTTCTTCCTCGTTTCTTCTTGATGTTGACGTTGGATATTAGATAATATTTCAATTTCTTTTTCATCTAATTTTCTGCCTGACTTTTCTGCGGCCAATTTTAATAGAGAAATGGTTTCTTCAAAATCATCAGTTTCTGCAAGGAATTGAAATCCCATTTTCCTGCCTGCTTCGTCCTCGTCTTGAAAACAAGATGAAATCAAATAACCCAAACCTGCTTTGTATCTTATTTGAAACCACTTAGGAATACCTGATTGTCTCAGCCTATCTTCGTATGGTACTTCTTGCCATAACATCGTTGCCTCCATCTTATCTGCAACTTCCTGTTGCTTTGGATCATTGCAAAACAAAGAAACTTCACCATTTATAACAAATGTTGATTTCTTGTTGCTCATTTTTGATTGAGCTGTCATATAATAATTTCCCATACTATTTGATAATTATGTCTTTCAAATAATCATTTAATTTGTCGGTCTCTCGTAAATCCATTACAGTAAAATTATCTTCCAACAATGTAGAATATTTTTCGTTTTTTATGGTATTCAGAATTCTTTTGATGATATTCTTTCTATCTCCTTCTGCAAATTTATCCAAATGTGTACCGAATATAACAGTTGGTTTATTACCGATATGTTTATGAATAAAAAATAATCTGGCATTTACATCGTTTGTCCTATATTCAGGATTATTTAAATATTCATAGGAATCAAATGTGAAAAATATTATATCGCTGTTTTCGATAAGCTTTGGATAGCTTTTTACTCTAAATTCCTCTCCTCCTATATCAAATCCTGCTTTGACTTTAATTTTTTCTCCAGCCAAAAACACTTCAAATTCTTTATATTTTTCCATCTGCGATTGGTGATATTCCGTATATGATACTCCTCTTAATGCAGATAGCAATTGTGTTTTCCCTGATTTCTCAGGACCTAATATACAAATTCCATTCTCTTTGATTGTTTCTACTTTTACTGGCTTCTTTTTAGAAGAAAAATAGGTGATTATTATTCCAATAAGCCCACCAATCCCAGCAATTACTGGTAGCAATGGAGCAATGCAATGAACCTGTTGAAAATCTCCGATGTTGTCAAAAATAACCTCTAATAACATAAGTCAAATTTTTTTACAAAAAAACTATGTAGTCCTGAATTATCTTAACAAATACCGTCGCCAATCACCCTACATGTAGCCTAATACACTACACTTCTTTCATCTTCTCACTTAAGTCGGCAAAGAAGTCGTGGTCTAAAACTTCACTGATGCGTTGGATTTGTTGAGAATGCAAGCTTGGACTGTTTAGTATTTCATAGACATGAGTTCGACAACAGGGAATTCTTCTTCCTAATTCAGATTTAGATATACCGTTACTCTTCATAAATGAGGCTATCATGTTTCCTATGTGTATTTGTTCTCTTTTCATATTTTGGCGATTTATGAAAAGAAGCGTGGGAAATTACCGTTGTCTCAAGGTATCGCCAAACACCCCACCTCTACAGTAATACCCACGCACAACGCAGGCATTTACTTTGTAGAGGTACGTAAAAATTTGGCGATTTTGAGACACTCTAAAGCAAACGCTTCTTTAATTATTTATTATGTATATTAATCTAATTTTCTGTTTTTTGTATGATTTTATAATTTAGAGCAAAATTACAATTAGAAAACGGAAAACACAAATTATTATCGGTCCTCCGTTTGTGTTTATTGCCAGACAAATAGTTTCCTAATTTTATCCGTCCAAAGATCGAAAAAATCGCAGAATTTCTAATTTTATACGTCTAAAGACCGAAAGAATTGCAATTTTTCTGAGAAACATAATAGGTCTACTAATGGGAAGGAGTCTTTTGAGAATGTGTTTTATATATGTGTGACTCGTAAAAGATAGGAGATTCAATATGTGAAGACACTGGCAGGAATTTGATCCACCGCAGATATTTTTCATTTGACACCTGGCCATCTTTTGTATTGTAATAATCATATTCTTCTTCAGACGGATCCCAATTCACCACTCCAAACATTGAAGGATCGTTTATGTCGTAGAAAATCAAAACTTTTTGACCGTTCTTTCCTCTACACGGCCATTTATATGCCCACAGTTTGTCATCGCTTTGGGTTGCGTTGAAAAAGGTATATTTCTTTCCACGCGCTTCGACGACTGCAGATATGATACGGATGTCTTGTAGTTCGTTAAGTAAGGTATAATTAAAAAGATGTCCCCACGATTCGATACATGAATATTTTAGGAAGTTAATCTTCTTGCCTATCAACACTCCGTTGTTGGCGTATTGCATTTGAATATCCAATACTATATTATATGTCTGGTCTTTCTTTTTTTCAGAATTGTCAGGGCTTATGGGTGAGGCTCCCATTATATAAGAGACACAGAACAGAAAGAAAATTATAAGTAGATGTTTCATAATTTCTGGTTTCGTTTATTATTACACATTGTTAGTTTTTGCAATTAAAGCGGTAGAAAAGCCGGATATCTCGCCGAAATATCCGGCTTTTTAGCATTTATTTCGCTATCTCCACTTTCGCTTTTCCTCCTTTGATCTTCGCTCCATCAAGTTTTTTGATTGCGGCAAAGGCTTTGTCGGATCTGATGGCGACGTGGGAGTAATGGTCGTATAGTATGATCATACCGACGTCTTCTTTCGCCAACTCTGCCGTCTTGATCACGAATCCGGCAACGTCGCCACGGCTGATCTTCTCTTTCTTTCCACGACTGATATAGACTGGCGTGAATTCGGATTTCATCACAGCATCAGTCGGCTCGAATTTGTATTCTTCCAACTTCTTTGGAAGAAAATCCGGCAAACTGAATTCTCTATAAATCATCACATAGGCAGTTCCTGAAGCGGTCTGACGGGCTGTTCGTCCGTTGCGGTGGGTGAATGTCTCGAGTGTGTTTGGCATCTCGAAATGCACCACATGCTTCACTTGGGATATATCAAGTCCACGTGCGGCAAGATCGGTCGTGACGAGGATTGCTGAGCATCCTGATGCAAACATGAATAGTGCTCTCTCTCTATCTTTCTGCTCGAGCTTGCCGTGATACACCACTACGTCGTGTCCGTCTTTCTCCAAAGTATTTGCCACTCGCTCCACAGTGTCGCGGAAATTGCAGAAGACGATTGTGCTTTCGTTGTTGAATGTGGTCACAAGTCCCTGAAGAGTAGGTAGTTTGTCTTTCTCTGGCGACGTTACTCGCATCAACTTTAGGTTGTCGTTGGGAGTCTCGGTCGTGAAATCCAGCGTCTCCACTGGCTTTTCTCTTGTCCATGGAGTGATGTCGACGCTGCTTGTGGCTGAGACGAAGATGCGTTTGTCTACTGATGTCAAACTGTCGTTGATGCTCTGCATCTCGGATGAGAATCCCATTTCCAGAGCCTTGTCAAACTCATCCACTACCCATGTGTTGATTGTCGACGCCGCGAATGTCTGGCGACGGATATGGTCGAGCACACGGCCTGGGGTGCCAATCACTATTGATGGCTTTTCTCGCAGACGTTTCTCTTCCTCAGCTGTGGAGTGGCCTCCGCATAGTAGCGTCGCCTTGATTCCGGATTTCAGACTTCGCAGCACTTCAAATATCTGTTGCGACAATTCTCTCGACGGTGATAGGATCAATGCTTTAGATCCGTTTTTAACCACGTCGGCACAAAGAGGAAGAAGGAAAGCTAGGGTCTTTCCTGAACCCGTAGGTGAGAGAAGAAGGATAGCATCATTTTTTTGATACACTTCCTGCATTTTCACCTGCATTTCATTTAGCTGGGCAATGCCCGCATTTTTTATATATTCGTTGATCATGTTTTTATTGTTTTATCCGACACCAGCTACGCTATGCTCGTATCCTGCCTGTGAGTCACGGCATCTGGTCGCTATGCTCGCAGGAATCGGTTACCGTTGCCGTTGGCAAAGCGTCACCTACGGCGACGGGATGGTTGGTATCACCACTTTGTCGGCATGTAATTTAATTATGCATTACGCATTATGAATTATGAATTAAGAAATGTTTCCCCATACATTCAGCTCACGTGCCAGGTGGGCGAGCTGGTTTGCATAAATCTGATTCTCTGGCAGTTTCAGATCGGGATCTTTTGCGATGATGTTTATTGAAGCGTCTCGCGCACGCATGAGGATAACACCATCGGTGGCGATATTTGCGATACGCATCTTCATCGGTGTGCCGCTCTGCTGTGTGCCTTCGATGTCTCCTTCCCCTCGCAGACGGAGATCCGCTTCAGCAATTTCAAAACCGTCGTTGGTACGGGTCATGATCTCCATCCTGCGGATTGACTCTTTGGCAAGTTTGACATCAGTCACCAGGATACAGTAGCTTTGGTCTGCTCCACGTCCCACACGGCCGCGTAGCTGGTGTAGCTGGCTGAGACCGAATCGTTCGGCGCTTTCGATCACCATCACACTGGCGTTAGGCACATTCACTCCAACCTCGATCACCGTCGTCGCAACCATAATATTTGCCTGGCCTGACACGAATTTCTGCATATTCTCGTCCTTCTCTTCCGACGTCATCTTGCCGTGAACCATACATATATTATATTGTGGTTGTGGAAACACTGCGCACAGACGTTCGTATCCGGCGGTGAGGTTCTGAAAATCGAGTTTTTCACTCTCTTTTATCAGAGGAAAAACCACGTACACCTGTCGGCCTTTGGCGATTTCCATACGCATGAAGTGGTAGAGCTTTGCTCTGTTGGTGTCATATTGATGGAATGTCTGGATTGGTTTTCTTCCCGGTGGCAGCTCATCGATTACGGAGACGGAGAGGTCGCCATACAGTGTCATTGCCAAGGTGCGAGGAATCGGAGTCGCCGTCATCACAAGGATGTGTGGCGGAATGGTGTTTTTATGCCATAGTTTTGAGCGTTGAGCCACACCGAATCGATGTTGCTCATCGATGATAGCCATTCCGAGATTCGCAAAAACGACGGGGTCTTCAAGAATTGCGTGAGTGCCTATAAGCACCTGCGTCTCCCCCGATTTTAGCGATGGCAAGAGTTTCTTGCGGACCGCTGCTTTCGTGCTGCCGGTCAGAAGAGCAACGTTGACACCGATTGGAGTCAGCTGTGCAAATATAGTTTCAAAATGTTGGTTTGCAAGGATTTCCGTTGGGGCGAGCAGACACGCTTGATAGCCATTGTCGAGAGCCATCAGCATTGTCATAGTGGCGACGAGGGTCTTTCCGCTACCCACGTCACCCTGTAGCAGACGGTTCATCTGTTTGCCGGTGCGTACATCCTCACGTATCTCTTTCAGCACTCTTTTCTGGGCTCCTGTGAGTGGAAAAGGAAGCTGGTTGTTGTAGAAATTGTTGAAATAGTCGGCGATGCGGGAGAAGACGAGACCATGTTCGTTGATCTGTCGTTTGTAGGCACGCTGCATTTTCAGCTGGATATAGAAAAGTTCCTCAAACTTCAGTCTGTACTGAGCTTCGGCTAGAGACTGTGAATTTTCCGGACTATGGATATTCCATATCGCACGGTTGAGCTCCATCAGATTCTCACGCTCACGGATGTCGGCGGGGAGAGTCTCGTCGAGTGGGGAAGACTTCAGGTTTTGAAGTTCATCCATGATGATCTGTCGCAACCCGGATGAGTCCAAGTAGTTGCGTTTCATCTTGTCGGACGTGTTGTACATGCTCATCAGACCATTGGTGAGATGCTTTTTAGATGCCGACTCGATGGTGTCCATCTCTGGGTGTGCGATCTGGCATCTGCCTCCAAACACGGTAGGCTTGCCGAAAATGATGTATTCTTTGTCAGTCTGGATATGTTCGATGAAATATTGCACTCCCTGAAACCAAACCAGGGAGATAGTGTCTCTGCCGTCGGAAAATTCAGCGGTGAGACGCAGTTGTCTCCCTTTGCCGACGGTTTTCATCGAGACAACCTTACCCTTTATCTGAACATAGGTGTTGGCACCGGATATTTCACGGATGGAGTAGAATTTGCTTCTGTCGATGTATCTGTAAGGGAAATAATACAACAGGTCCTCTGGGTGAAACACTTCTATCTCACCCTTCAACACTTCTGCTTTGCGTGGAGATATGCCTCGGCAGTGTGTCAGTTCCCTTGTTCTGTAGAATGCAGTCGACAAATTATTAGTGTTATATTTTTATCTTTTTCTCCAATTCTCTAATATCAAATTATCAAATCGAGAAAAATGCTTGGTGTTTACGAGTTTTATGTTTTGTCCTGAATTCTTTAATGTCATTGCACATTTTTTCTGCTGAGACAAAGTCCTCATTCTCTCCGCACAACGACATTACAAAATTTTCGTATTCAGTTTCCTCCTTTTTTGTCTCCTTTAATTTTACATTAACCAATGCTTTAGCATAGGCTTTAACCATATCAATGAAATCTTTTTTTGACCAAGGCATTGATGATGGCACTTCTATTTCTATATTTATTGTTGACATAGTCTTAAATTTTAAATGGCTTATAGTTTTTTAGTTCTCGTTTATCGTCTCAATATAAATTCGGCAATAGCGAGATCCATAGGAGTAGTGATTTTTATATTCTCACGACAGCCTTCGACAAGTGATATCTTATGCCCACTATATTCCACCACGCTTGCATCGTCTGTGAATGTTTCGATGAATCCTGCTCCGTATGCTTTTTTCAATAATTGCAGATCAAACACTTGTGGAGTCTGGACGAGCTTCACCATTCTGCGGTCGATCTGTGAGTTTTCTCCATTTTGAGACAGTATGCGTACAGAGTCGACGGAATCCACAACAGGCACGACAGCTTTGTCTTTTTCCGCTGCGTCATAAAGGCGGTTGATCATCTCTGCGGATGCGAAAGGACGGACTCCGTCGTGAACGCCGACGAGAGCATCACCGTCTGCTTTGATTGTATTCAATCCGTTGAGCACGGAATGGAATCGCGTCTTTCCTCCCTCGACGATAGTGATATCATGGGTGTCGAAGCCATTCTCCTTACAGCATTTTTCCCAATAGTCGAAATGAGTGGCTGGCAGACAGACGACTATTTTTATCCCGTCTACTGCATTCCTGAAAGCATCTATTGTGCGCAAAAGAATTGGCTTGCCGGCAATCGGCAGAAACTGTTTAGGTATTTCCGTACCCATTCTTAATCCTGAACCTCCGGCCACAATTATCACAAATCTGTCCATACTACTAATAAATTTGTTCAAAAATATTAAAAAATGCTTATCTTTGCAAAGAAATTGAGAAGAGAACTAAAGAAGGAGGTATTATGCCGTTAAACATACCGAAGAATTTGCCGGCGGTAGATGAACTGAAGAAAGAGAACATTTTTGTTAAAGATTCTATTGAAGCCGCCAACCAAGACATCCGACCACTGAAGATTGTGATACTTAATCTTATGCCAGTCAAGATTACGACGGAGACTGATTTGATACGTCTTTTGTCCAACTCTCCATTGCAGATTGAGATTGAGTTCATGCAGATTTCGAGTCACACTTCAAAGCATACTCCTATCGAACATATGATGGCATTCTATAAGAGTTTTGAGGTCTTGAAGAAAAACAAATACGACGGTATGATCATTACTGGAGCACCTCTTGAATTTATGGATTATGAAGAGGTGTCGTATTGGAATGAGCTCACAGAGATTTTTGATTGGGCGCGTACACACGTCACATCTACACTTTACGTTTGTTGGGGAGCTTTTGCTGCACTCTACCATTTTTATGGCATCAACAAAGTGATGAAGGACTCAAAGATCTTTGGCGTGTTTGAGCATAAGATTCTTGAACCGTTGAATCCTATTTTCCGTGGATTCGACGACACTTTCTTTGTGCCTCACAGCCGTCACTGTACATTGGACAGAAAAGACGTCGAGGCGGTGCCAGATTTGAAGATACTTGCCGAGGGTGATGTCCCTGGCCCTTACATGATGATGGCAAACAATGGCAGAGAATTTTTCTTGACGGGTCATCCAGAGTATGCACCGTTCACCCTTGATGGCGAATACCGTCGTGATCTGGCGAAAGGTTTGCCGATCGAACCTCCAGTCAACTACTATAAGGATAATGATCCAGAGAAGGGTCCTCATGTGAGGTGGAGAAGCTATGCGAATCTTTTCTACACCAACTGGTTGAATTATTTCGTATATCAGATAACACCATACGATATCAATCTGGTGAAGTGATTCTGTAATACGTCGCTTTGGATGATATAAATATGAGATAGGTTCCGTATCTGATTCGATAAGGTATGGAACCTATTGCTTTTTCAACGGAAAGATATGGAGTGGGTCGATAGAATGAAGATGTATAAGAATGTTTGTTTCAATGTGTTATTCTGTCTGTTAACTATATTTTTTTGCGCTTGCTCTTCTTCTTCAAATTCAAACGACAAGAAGAATGAGTTTCAGTGTAATGGAGGGATAGTGAGGTTGGACCAAGTGAACGACAGTCTGCATTTTTTGAAATTCCTTCGCAACGATTCTGTTGTTTCAGAGTGGAGGTTGAAATATCCCGTCTACAGGTTGGATCACGGAGATTTGGATGGCGACGGGAAGGAAGAGATCGCTGTGGGTGTGATAAAGAGCACTCGTTATTTCAAGAATAAGGGAAAACGGCTGTTCGTTTTTCAACTTAATTCTTACGACCATATCAGACCGCTGTGGATGGGGTCGAGAGCTGGCAGTGAACTGATTGATTTCCGTATAGAACGAGATTCGTTTCCTGCGCGCGTCATAACCCAAAATGTATACGATGCACGGGTATATCCGGATTCCATCACCAGTCAGAATTTCAAAGGAATACGTTTCAAACTTGGCATGTTTGGATTGGATTTTGAAAATTATGTTACTAAATAAAAAGCCTATGAAAAGAATATTCAAAGCATGCGTTTTTATCGCAAGTGTGATATTAGCGGCTTGCAACGACAAAGCGGCGGATGTGCCTGGCTCAACAAATAACGCCGATAGTGTTTCGGTCAATGCGGAAGCTCAACAATATGACAGCCTGCTATTAGATTCCATAGACTATAATATGGATCTCGGCAATTTGTCGTATTCAGACCTGCGTCTACTATATCATTATCCATACGCAAAACATGCTTTTTGGTTTAAGGAGTATGAATTGAATGCAAGATATACTTCTTTGGAATGGTATAAAGATATTATTAATGAGACTTACTATGAAGAAAAATCTTATGATGGTGGAAGTTATTGGGAATTAAAGGCGGATTTGAGTTCTGATTATTGGAGACGATGGTACAATGATTACGACCGTTTGAAGGAATCGACATCTCTGACTCCAGCAGAAAAGGAGTTTGTCAAGCGAGTTAAGGCTCGCATGGCTGAGTTGGAGAAGGAGAGGTATACAAATGTGGAAGGATTCAAACTCTACAATGCCGAACATATAGTGAATAAACTAAGCATTATGGACGATCCTGAATTGACGACTCTGTTGAAGAAGAATGGTTTTGCGTTACAGAAATCCAACTACATACAGATGTTCCAGCTCTATGAGGAGAACGACTATAATATGGTGCCAAGCTACGTCACCACGGATATTATGCTCCAACTTTTCAGCCTCTACAACCGTTATGTGCTTGACGGCATAGAGCAGGAGTCTATAACTCCGGCTCTAAATAAGATGTGTGAGGGACTTTACAAAAAGTCAAAAGCAATAGCTGATACAATAAAGGATCCTGAACTTAAATTAATAGCTGATTTCTCAACCACATATTATGCGATAGCCCTTTCTTTACTTAATGAAAAGAAATACGAAGTGCCAAACTCATCCAAGGAGTCGTATGAAGCGGAGTTGGGCTTGATTAAGGCGGAGACGGATGAAATATCTCCGCTTTTGGAGACAGATGTCAAGTTTGGCTATAGCTTGTTCAAACCTCGTGCCCAATATACGCGAACAGAAAATGCCAAACAATATTTCCGTACGATGATGTGGCTACAGACGGCTTACCTTTGTGCTGAAAACAATGGTTTGCAGAAAGCTCTGTTTATGGCGAAAGTGTTTAAGAATAGCGACGCTGGTGTGAAAGCGGCAGCAAAACAGGCATTTGAACCACTTGATTATTTGATGGGTGAGCCAAACAATATTCCGATTCTTGAATTGTCTGGCCAGTTGGACAAACTTGGAATTGCCGACTTTGAACAATTGCTGGATCCAAAGGTGATGGATGAAGCATCTGTAGCCATTGTCGAAGCCAACAAGAGCAAAAGCAGTATTCAGCCTAAGATTCAGATCAGCTGTCAGCCAAAAATCAATTTCATGCCGCAACGTTATGTCCCAGATGGCGACATCTTGAATATGATGGCAGACAGTTTGCCTAATGCTGCACGTGCTTATCCGCGTGGAGTGGATGTGTTTGACGCATTCGGAATAAAGGCTGCTAAAGCGCTCAACGATACTTTTTTCAAAGATAATAAAGAGTGGAAGGAGTATCCTATGTACAGAAAGAAGGCGAGTGATAAATTCTCGTCTTTCAACGAATGGAACAAAACCGCCTACAACAAATGGATCCACATGTTGGTCGAGTTGCAGAAACCAGACAAACAATATCCTGGCTACATGCAAACAAGCAGTTGGCAGCTGAAAAACTTGAACAGTGCTCTTGCCTCATGGTCGGAATTGAAGCACAATACGGTTCTGTATGCGGTGCAGCCAATGTGCGCGGAATGTGGAGATGGTGGAGATGACCATTTGCCTGATCCTGAGCTCGTCGGTTATGTGGAGCCTAATTTGAGATTCTGGAAAACTTTAAGACAAGCCATAGAGCAAACTTACGAAATGGCAAAACTCGCAGGATATGATGTGAATGATAATTTTGAGGCAGGCCGAACCCTGAAAGGTCAGACTGAATCCCTTTTGAAAACTGTTGACTTTCTAATCCGTATCAGTGAGAAGGAGTTGCAAGGCAAACGACTTACAAGTGAGGAGTATGAGACAATAAGGACACTCGGCAGTAATGTCGAGTATATGACGTTAGGATTCCTGACAGATCGTAAACAATATCCTGATTGGACAGCAGTGGCTGACGTAGACAAAAAGATGCCTGTGGTGGCTGACATCTATACTAGAAACGTATTGTCATGTAAAAAGAGCGGAATCCTCCACACTGCTGTAGGAAGAGCCAACACTATTTATGTCGTGGTGGAAATAAACGGCTATTACTATCTGACACGTGGAGCGACATTTAGCTACTATGAGTTTGTCCGTCCATTAAACTCTCGCCTGACTGACGAGGAATGGCAAAAATTGAATGAGAGCGACCAGTGTCCGAACGTTCCGGATTGGATAACACCGTTCATGATAAACAAGCCGGTAAAGAAAGATAATGTGGACTATCTCTATTCGTCAGGCTGCTAAATTCATCATCTTTGTTTTAGCCGTAATAGCAAATAGCTGTTCCTCTGGAGACGTGAATTATCGCGTCTCCACAAACAAAGATGAACTAAGCATTGTGTTTACGGGAGATGTTTTGCTCGACCGTGGTGTGAGGAAACAGATAGAGCGTAAAGGAATCGACTATATCTTTTCGGCTGTAAAAGATTCGTTTCTGGCGGCTGATGCGACGGTGATAAATCTTGAATGTCCGCTTACCGACGTCTACACACCGGTGATGAAAAAATATATTTTCAAGGCTGATGAGAAATGGGCAGCGTCGCTAAAACAATATGGCGTCACTCATGCCGCAATGGCCAACAACCATACTTACGACCAAGGAAGCACAGGTTTGCTGAATACAGTCAGGGCTTTAAAAGACAATGATATCATACCTATGGGTTTTGGCTTTACGGATGAAGAGCGACTCAAACCTGTTGAATTGGAAAAGAACGGAATAAAAGTGGCTCTGTTCAACAGCGTTTTTCTCCGACTTGAAAACTGGATCCAGACTGACGGGGAACCGGGAATTTGTATGGTGAAGGGAAATGAGTTGGCTGCCCGGATTTCATCTTATAAGCAAAAACATCCGGATACAAAAATAATTGCGGTTGTGCATTGGGGCGTGGAGTTTATGCCGTACCCTTCGCATCAGCAACAGATGGATGCTATGCTATTGGCAAGTGCCGGCACGGATGTGATTGTAGGGCATCATCCGCATATAGTGCAGCCTGTAAAAAATGTCAAGGATTGTACTGTGATTTATAGTCTTGGTAATTTTGTCTTTGATCAAAGTAGGGAGGATGGCAACAAGGCAAAGATGGCTAAAGTGACATTCCGAAAAAATGAGACTGAGGTCATCCTGTACGACATAGATATTGTGAAATGCAGACCAGAGGTTAGTAGAAAGTGAAATAATAAGTAATAATTGTTTGATATATTGAAAAATGCTGTAAAAAGTTTGTAATTTTGCACTCCAAAAACGAACAGCCCGTAAAACGAAAATGCAAATGTTAGATATAGAGTCGATTCGCAAGGATTTTCCGATTTTAGGCCAGAAAGTCTACGGAAAACCGTTAATATATTTTGACAATGCGGCCACTACACAGAAGCCGCAGATAGTGTTGGATACTATTGTCGGAAATTATTCCACACAAAATGCCAACATCCATCGTGGTGTTCATTTTTTGAGCCAGACGGCTACAATGGCTCATGAGGAGGCTCGAGCAACTGTGCAGAAATTCATCGGGGCTGAAAAGTCGTGTGAGATAATCTTCACTCGTGGCACAACTGAGGCAATCAACCTTGTGGCTGATTCTTTTGTAAGAAGCCAGTGTGTGGACGGTGATGAAATCATCGTGTCGGAGATGGAACATCATTCCAACATTGTGCCTTGGCAACTTCAGCAACAGAGAAAAGATATCAAGATAAAGGTGATTCCGTTTGATGAACGCGGACATCTTCAGGTGGAAAAATTGGAGGAGATGATTACATCGCGCACCAAGCTGGTGTCTGTCACTCACGTCTCCAATACACTTGGCACAGTCAATCCTGTGGAAGAAATTGTGCGAATAGCACACGCTCATAATGTGCCTGTCCTTGTTGACGGTGCACAATCCACTCCGCATATAAAGGTGGATGTGAAGAAACTTGATGTTGACTTCTTTGTCTTCTCAGGACACAAGGTTTACGGTCCGACGGGCATAGGTGTGCTTTATGGCCAAGAGGCATGGCTCGACAAACTGCCTCCATATCAGGGTGGTGGTGAGATGATTAAGAATGTAAGTTTTGCTGGCACCACATTCAATGAACTTCCATTTAAGTTTGAGGCTGGCACCCCCGACTATATCGGGTCAACAGCATTGTCAGCCGCACTCAACTACGTCTCTGCACTTGGAATGGATGAGATCCACGCATACGAGGAGTCATTGCGTCTTTATGCGGAAGAGAAGATGAAGGAGATCGAAGGAATGCGATTCATTGGAGAGAATGACCAGAAGAGCGGATTGGTTTCATTTTTGGTTGGCAATATTCATCCATACGACGTCGGCACACTATTGGACAAGTTGGGAATTGCTGTCAGAACAGGACATCATTGCGCGGAGCCGGTGATGCATCATTTTGGAATAGAAGGTACGGTGCGTGCATCGTTTGCCGTCTACAATACAAAAGAGGAGATTGATGTCTTCGTCGCAGGATTGGCAAGAGTGGCATCAATGTTTAACAGAAAGAAGCATTAATTACAGATATGAGTTTGATTGACGAAAGAGAAGAGGAGATCATAGAGGAATTCTCATTCTCAGATGATTGGTTGGATATTTACCAGTTGATTATAGACAAGGGTAACGACGGTGCCGGAATTGACGCCCGTTACAAAGACGACAGCCATTTGATAGAAGGATGTCAGAGTAAAGTGTGGGTGAATGCGGAGTTGGTAGATGGTAAGGTATATTATCAGGGAGAGAGCAACACTGAGATCGTCAACGGAATAGTCTCAATCCTTGTTTATATTTTGTCTGGCAATGAGCCTCAGGATATTCTTGATGCAAAACTTACTTTCATCGACAAAATCGGTTTGCAGGAGCATCTTACGCCGACTCGTTCCAACGGTATGTTGGCGATGATCAAGCAGATGAGGCTGTATGCGATGGCATTTGCAGCGCAGCAACAAAAATAATGTATTATGTATGAAGTGTTAAAAAATGCACTTTGTCCGCTCTTTTTGATTCACGCGGCTGTGCTGTTGGTGTTGGGGATAAAAGCGGCGTTTGTCACACATGGGTTCAACCGCATCGACCTGCTTGTCTATCTGATATGTGTCACGATAGCAGGAGCATGGTTTGCCGCCGATTTAGGAGGAGACGCGATTGCGGTCAATTCCGTCTTCAACCTTATATTTTCAGCATGCATGCTCTATTATTTGGGTGCGGACTTGAAATGGACCACAATCTTGAGCATTCCATTTTGTCTGTTGACGGTGGGGTTGGCGATGGTGATATAAAAACATAGAGGTTTACTAAGGGAGTAACATCTCAATCACCGTACTATCGCAATTCATTAGAGAAAACGAAAAAAGATTTAGGTAAACAAAATAAAGGCGAGTCGATTGACCCGCCTTTGTCATTGTATGTTAGGGTTCAAATTAGAACTTGAATCCTAGGAAGATACGCAAATTGTCGAATTTTGTTTTTGTTTCAGCGATTGTGTTAACAGCATTGTTTAAAGAGTCCTCCTCTTCGTCGTCGAACCAATCTACAGATTTCAAATGAGCGAAATTGTATTCAACACCAGCCTGGAATACCTTGAAACGGAATGCAGCTCCAAGGAAATGAGAGAATCCGAATCCCCATTTTGTGTCTTCCAATGAATCATAAATTGCGTTGTCTAAGCTAGATTCTACTGCTGACATAGCCATTGTAGGACCTACGTTGTAGAAGGCATCAATAGCCATTTCATTACCCAAGTAGAATGTTCCGATAACACCTGGCATTAATAGACCTATCTGAGCATTTGTGGAATTTAGATACTCTACTCCTTCTTTCTCCCATTTAGATTTTCCGACAGCGATATCCAACCAACGAGCGTCGATAGCAATACCGAAGTTGCCTGGGTTAGCTACATACCAACGGTTGTCTATGCTTGCTCCAAACAATGGCTTGTTTGAACGATTCTCGTCTTTTTTCCACTCGCTGTCGCCTGACAATGGACCTAGGTCTACTTCTGCCTTCTGTGCTCCATAATTACTTCCGCAGATTCCAGCGTGTATCTTCAATCCGAAACCGTTGTCATCTCCTTGCTCTTGAGCAAACACAGACATACTGAATAATGTGGCAGCTAGTAAAAATAATTTTTTCATTCTGTAAAATTTAATAATAATTATGTCCCAAATATATAATTAGGATTGCGATAGAAGTTGGAACGAATCCTTCTCTCGTAACCGTTTGCAAAAATATATTCTTGACTGTAAACAACACTGGAAAAATCCCTTTTTTTTTTGTACGAAATGCCAGATTTTAATGATATTTAACATAATTGTTGAGCAATTTTAGAAATCGCAACACTTTTTAAGAAAACTTATCTGTGTTTTTCTCCACCGTTTTGATTTAGAAGTTTTTTTGTGTGGATGAATTTTATTTGACATCATTTATTTTAACGTGAATACGACGAAATCAAAAAGATAGTTGGAGTGTCTTAAATGAGGATTGTTAAGGGCCCATGTTTGATTGATATTGGTCCTAACCCCTTCCCACGTGCGAACCGTAGGCGAGCACATAAATTTAATAAAACCACAGCGAGAAAAAGTTCACAAAGAAAGACTTCGTCTTTTTATGAGAAAAGGAGGTTAAATATTAATCAGAAAGTGGAAAATGATTCACAAATTAAAATTCATCTCTAAGTTTGCAGTATGATTGATTTTCGCAAAATTTCGCTGTGCTCATTTTGCGAAAATCAACAAAATCAAACAAAAGAATTTGCAGATGACAACATCCAAAGTTGTCATAAAAACGATGCGAACTAACGCTATTTTACGTGATTTGGACGAATTTGAGGATTATAAAGATTTGAACATTCTCTGTGAAGTATGTATATGTGTCATATTATATATATGTATATTCCAAAGTACGCAAATGATTTTGCATTCCTCATTTCGAATTTCACTTTGAAAATATTATCTATTCTTATGAATTTTCAAAGGAAGAATTCAAAAAAATAAGTTTTAGATCCAGACGAAGGTCGCTGTGGAGGACGCGGGTCTCCC
>OCTW011554089.1_pt1 | contig 65945 bp, 57 predicted proteins | sample 1539671 | NCBI WGS metagenome assembly OCTW01 (sample SAMN02144230, study PRJEB22623) | gut metagenome | biome: sheep rumen | host: Ovis aries | place: New Zealand | reverse complement strand
CATTGCCGAAAACTCCCTACTGCTGCCTCCCGTAGGAGTATGGGCCGTGTCTCAGTCCCATTGTGGCCGTTCACCCTCTCAGGTCGGCTAAACATCCTCGCCTTGGTGGGCTGTTATCTCACCAACTAGCTAATGTTCCGCAGGTCCATCTAAAAGTGCCGCAAACGCGACTTTCAAGCGGAAGCGATGCCGCTTCCGTTGTTATCCGGTATTAGCCAAACTTTCGTCTGGGTATCCCAGTCTTAAAGGCAGGTTACCTACGTGTTACTCACCCGTTCGCCGCTAGGTAGCAAGCTACCTCGCACGACTTGCATGTATTAGGCACGCCGCCAGCGTTCATCCTGAGCCAGGATCAAACTCTCAAATAAAGTTATATCAATTTTGATTACTCAATTTTGATTTGATCTAGTCTCTTGTTTGAATTATCTGGTTTGTATTTGATTCAAAGAATCGACGTTAAGTGTTTGTTGTCAATCTGTTTAGTTTTCAAAGATCAGTAGCGCACTGTGCTCTCGCATCAGGTCTCCCTGAATGTGCGCTTGGTTATCTTATGCTCATTTGGCTTCCGAGTCAACAACTTTTTTTGAAGTTTTTAACTTTTTCACCGAGCTGAGAAAATCGCTCTTCCGATCCGCTTTTGGGGATAACCTCCCGCGGCGGATTGCTAAAGTTTACTCTTTCCTATGGGCGAGTCAACAGCATTTTTAAAAATTTTTTTCACTTTCTATAAAAAGCCTGATTTCATCGAAAGAAAAATTTTTCTAGTACGCAAAATTTCGGCATGTTTTCGTACGGCCGTGCATAATGCGCATATATACACGTGCGCCCGTGGGCACGCATATATATTAAAAAGAAGGCGAGCTTGGCCCGCCTTCTATGAGGATTATCGTGATTAAGCGATCTCGCCTTTCCAGAGACCATGGAGGTTGCAATAGGCATAAACCTCAACGGCTTTGTCCCCTTCTGCGATCAAGAAATCGGCCTTGGGTTCTTCTCCTGGCTTGAGGAAGCGGAAGCTGCCGCCTTTTTCGGTGGCGAGATAAATCCATTCAATATAATGGTTGTCCAGCATCGGATGGATAACAGAACCGACTTCAACGTGAACGAGGTTGCCGTTTTGCTTGGCGACCGGAATATGTTTCTCAACCGCGGCTTCCACGGTGCCGGCTTTGATCTCCTTCATCACCTCGCCGCAGCAAGATGGATCGCAGCCGATCTCATTGAGTTTCGCGACGATAGAGCCGCACATCATGCACTTATAAAACTTCATGTCTTTTTTTCTAACGCATCGATTGCCCAAAAATAGCGATGCGCCATATTTCCTTTCTTGAGCCCTTCTATTATATAGGAAGAAGGCCTGCCCTACCAAAAGAAAAGAAAGACGCCCGCGTAAGTGAGGCGTCTTGCTTTAGAAGGATGAAGGTTACTTGCTCTTAGCTTTCATCAAGATGATGATCACGCGGATCAAGAGAGTGATGAAGTCGCTATATAAGCAGTAGGCGCAGAACAAGAGAACGTTTCTGTTGCTTTGTCCGCGTTCGAGGAGCTTTTTGATGTTATAGGCATCGACGGCAGTGATGATCATCATGAGTCCGCAGATGATGATGTTGATCACAAGATCCATCACGCGGAAGCCAGCTGGATTCATCCAATAGAAGAGCCCGGCGAAGAGCCCTACCATCAACACCACGAAGAACAAGCCGATCGCGACAAGTCCAAGCGGGTTAAGGTTCACTTTGGAGAACCGTCCAATCAAGAACATCACCAAGAATGCCCCAAAGGAGATTCCTAACGCTTGTCCAAGCGTTGCGATATCGCAAAGGAGGACAAGGCAGGAGAGCATTCCACCCATGAAGATGGAATAGATGATGAAGGGAGGCCACGCGGAGCGTTTCTCCGAATTCATCAAGAACGGCATCGCGAAGGACATGATTAAGATGACGATCGCGGAAATACTGAAGACGACGAGATAACCGATGATGGCGCCATCGAAGGCCCCGGTATTGAAGGCAGCGACGACTTGATCAATGGTTCGATTGCCGAAGATGATGTAATACATCAAGGCGGCAAGGCCGATTGCAACCGCGGTTGTGATGGCGAGAGCAATCGTCATATAGCCGCAGACACGAGCCATCGCTCGGCCAACCGGCATCTGCTCTACTTGTTTAAAGTTATCGGAAGGCTGTTTGCCTTCTCCTTGGTCATAACGTGCGAGAGCCATTATCCCACCAACCCTTCGATGAGGCCTTTATAGGAATCGAGCTCGAGAGAAGCGCCGCCCACAAGAGCACCATCGATGTCAGGTTGGGACATGTATTCGCGGACATTGCCCGGTTTGACCGAACCGCCATAGAGGATTCGGATCTCTTCCGCGGCAGCGCCGAAGTGATCACGGAGAACACCACGGATGAAGGCGATGGTGTCTTCTGCGATTTCCTTGGTCGCGGATTTACCAGTGCCGATGGCCCAGATTGGCTCATAAGCGACAACGACTTTCTTAGCTTCTTCAGCGATAAGGCCTTCGAAGCCTTCTTCGATTTGGGTTTTGACCCAGGCTTTGGTTTCACCTTTCTCGAAAGTCTCGAGGGATTCGCCACAGCAATAAAGCGGAGTCATATCGGCGGCAAGGAGGGCTTTGATCTTCTCATTGCAGACTTTGGAGGTCTCGCCGTTATATTCGCGTCTTTCGGAATGGCCAAGGATAACCCAGGAGATTCCGATTTCTTTTAACATCGGGATGGAGACTTCACCGGTGTAGGCGCCATTCGGTTTGAAGTGGCAGTTTTGGGCTGCGACGATCAAATCCTTTGGAGCGTTTTCCTTCACTGCTGCAAGGCAGACGAAGGTTGGACCGACGCCGACATCGATCCCATGGGCAACGGCATAGTCGACCATATCCTTGCAACCAAGAGCGAATGCCTTGGCTTCGGATGGGGTCTTATTCATTTTCCAGTTGCCAACCAATAGTTTTTTACGCATGTTCGTTATTTCCTTATTCGTTTGGATTAGCGGAGGACGTCAACGCCTGGGAGATGGCCATCGTTCTCGATCATCTCAAGAGATGCGCCGCCACCAGTGGAGACGTGAGAGAATTTTTCTTTGAAGCCAAGCTGTTTGGCTGCAGAAGCGCTATCGCCGCCACCGATGACAGAGAAGGCTTTGCCTTCAAGTTTGGAGATGGCTTCGCAGACAGCGATGGTGCCGGCCTGGAATTCGTCTTGTTCGAAGACGCCCATTGGACCATTCCAGAAGACCATTTTCGCTTTGGCAATGACATCGGCGAAGTTCTTCGCGGTCTTAGGACCAATATCAACACCTTGGAATCCAGCTGGGATTGCAGCGACGGTTTCGATCTTGCGGCCTTCAACTGGCTCGAAGGAATCGGTGACGACGGAGTCGACTGGGAGGAGGATGCGGCCATTGGCTTCCTCTAAGCACTTCTTGGCATAATCAAGGGAGGCTTCTTCGACATAGGAATCGCCGATTTCTTCGCCGCGGGCCTTCTTGAAGGTATAAGCCATGGCGCCGCCGATGATGACGTAATCGCATTTCTTGAGGAGGGAGTCGATGACTTTGATCTTATCGGAAACCTTAAGTCCACCAAGGATGGCGACGTATGGGCGATCTTCGTCAGCGACGTTGACGCAACGGGTGAGGTTCTCAACCTCTTTGATCATAAGATAGCCAAGGGCGACTGGTTTTCCTTCTTCTTTGAGAATGGAAGGAACGCCGACGGTGGAAGCGTGAGCGCGGTGTGCGGATCCGAAGGCATCCATGACGAAGACATCAACAAGAGATGCCCACTCTTTGGCGAGTTCTGGATCGTTCTTCTCTTCACCGGCTTGATAACGGGTGTTCTGGGCAAGGAGGATTTCTCCATCTTTGAGGGCCTCGACGGCCTTCTTGAGCTCTTCACCGCGGTTGACTGGGCAGAAAGCGACATTGACATCGCGTCCCATCGCAGCGGAAATATGTTTCTTAAGTGGTTCGACAGCAATGCGAAGATCGTTCTTCTTCATCTGAGCATCGATTTCTTCTTGGGTGGCTTCGCCTTTTTTGAGTTTCTTCCAAGCGACTTTGCCAAGGTGAGACATCAAGACAACGCGAGCGCCTTTCTTAAGCAATGCGGCGATGGTTGGGATCGCAGCGCGGATACGGTTGTCATCGGAAATGACATCGCCTTTGTGAGGGACGTTGAAATCAACGCGAACGTAGACTTTCTTTCCCTGAAGATTTTCTAGGTTTTCGACAGTTAGCATAGCTTTATATTTCTCCTTAACGCTATGTGATTATGATACCACCCTTTTTGGGATGGGTGTTATGAATATTCATAACAACACTTAACGGTCGAGAATTATTCAGCTGTTTTTATGGAAATGCTAGTCCTGCTCTTTCTGCTCGATAAATGGATTGCCACCGAGGAAACGCTCTTTCGCGTGGCGGAGCCTTCTGCTGACGGTGATCAGAATAATCTCCACTGCTAATTTGGCTAAGAAAGAAACAAAAGAGAGCGTGATCAAGAAGACGGATAAGAAGGTAACGTTACTCGCCGAGATCACTAAACCATAGATGTTCATCCCTAATCCGACGGCATTCACCGCCAAACGAAGATAACGGTATGTCCTTGAACCGATTCTTTTCGCTCCTTTAACAGGCACAAAGGTGATGATAATCAGGAAAACCCCATAAAGAATCGAGAGGGCGAGCAAAACAATATTGACGATGCGGTTGCCAAATCCAACCGACAGCAAAAACACCAGATAAATAACAGTTAAAGACAATGTCTGCAATCGCAGCAAAAGCAAGGCGATTCTAAGTCGTCTTTCAAGTTGTCCCTTCAGTTGTTCTAAGGCCATGGCTGCATTATACTTTGCTCCAGGCAAAACATGCACAATTAATCTAATAAAGGAGACAATATGGGATTACGTTCTTTCTTCGCCTCATTTGCAACCAAACCGGAGAAAAAAGAAGATGAAGAGGTCGTCTTGCAGTCCAGCGCGAACGCCGAATACGTTGAGCTTACCTCGAATATCTCACCTAAGCAGCGAAACTTGAACGCAAGCGAAGGACCTGCCTTAAAGCCAACGCGCGATGCGGCCGGAAACGGCATAAAACAAGCCGAGACCGTCGCCTTGGAACCCGTCCTTGATGGGCAGGTCGTCTACCAACGTCTCCCCTTCCCGAAGGAAATTCCTAGCGGAACCGTGGTTCAGATTCCTGACAAACACATCCTCGCGCTTATCCAAGACAAGAAGCTCATCGGTTACATCAAAGGCAAAGGAACGCCTCACCTCACTACCGACGACACACCACACGATATCAGCGAGGTGACGATCAGCAACGAATACTACTTCCGCAATCTCGTCGTGCCAAGAAACAAAAAGATCCCTTGCGAGGTGCTTCTTTATAATGGCGACTTCCAGGAATTGGTCGAGATCAAAAGCGTGACCGTCGGCGGCACCACATATTATATTAAGAGCGCTTCCTTCCATATTCAGGGAAGCAATTACGTGATCGGCATCCCAAAAAGCAAACCCATCACAAGCCCATATCTGACTTCTCAGACAAATCAGGTTTTGGTGACAAAACAAACCGTGAAAAGCGTCGCCGAGAAAGCCGCGAAGGAATACATCGCGAATCTTATTTCGACAAGGGCCGGCGTCATCGAAGGCGGTTACTTTGACCTTTATCAGTTCCATGATGACAAGAATAGATGGCAAAGCAAATGGTGGCGGTATGCCTGCGCGGTCACCCAGGCGATCTCTGAAATGTGCGGCATCACCGCGATCATTTACTCCACCAAGACCAATCAGGACTTCTGCGAGGCCAATACTTTCAAGCCGAAATAATTGAAATACTTTGCAAATCCCAGATAAGTAAAGGAAAGAGCCCCGCTTGCGCGAGGCTCATTTTCATGATAGTTGAACTTAGGATTAAAGCTCGGCGAAGTACTTGATGGTACGGACCATTTGAGAAGTATAGGAGTTCTCATTGTCATACCAAGCAACGACTTGGACCTGGAAGAGGCCGTCGGCAACTTTGGTGACCATGGTCTGGGTGGCATCGAAGAGGGAGCCATAACGCATACCGATGACGTCGGAGGAGACGAGTTGATCTTCGGTGTAGCCGAAGGACTCGGAGGCCTGGGCCTTCATCGCGGCGTTGATCTTCTCTGGGGTGACATCGTCGCCTTTGACGACTGCAACCAAGATGGTGGTGGAACCAGTTGGGACTGGAACACGCTGAGCGGAACCGATGAGTTTGCCGTTGAGCTCTGGGATGACAAGACCGATGGCCTTGGCAGCGCCGGTGGAGTTCGGAACGATGTTGGCAGCGCCAGCACGGGCACGGCGGAGATCGCCTTTTCTGTGTGGGCCGTCGAGAATCATCTGGTCACCGGTATAAGCATGGACAGTGGTCATGATGCCAGACTGGATTGGGAACGCGTCGTTGAGGGCTTTCGCCATTGGGGCCAAGCAGTTGGTGGTGCAGCTTGCGGCAGAGATGATTTGATCTTCTTTGGTGAGGGTCTTTTCGTTGACGGAGAAGACGATGGTCTTAAGATCTTTGCCGGCTGGGGCAGAAATAACGACCTTTTTGGCGCCAGCTTTGATGTGGGCCATGGATTTCTCTTTGGAGACGTAGAAACCGGTGCATTCGAGAACGACATCAACACCGAGTTCGCCCCATGGGAGCTCTTCCGCTTTTGGCTTAGCAAAGATGGTGATTTCTTTGCCATCGACGGTGATGGATCCTGGGGTAACGACGGTTTTGCCATCTTCAGCAAGGACTGGTTCCTTGGAGGAGACGGTGTGGAGGTTCTCGCCGATGACACCACAATAGCCTTTTTGGGCAGTGTCATACTTCAAAAGGTTGGCAAGCATCTTTGGGCTGGTAAGATCGTTGATGGCAACGATTTCATAGCCCTTGGCGCCAAACATCTGGCGGAACGCAAGGCGTCCGATACGACCGAATCCGTTAATTGCAACTTTGACTGACATTCAATATGTCCTCCTTAATATTCAAGTGCGGCAATATTATATTTCACCGCCCGACCCAAATAAAGCGAAAAGGAAAAAGTTTTCTTTAAGAAAAAACGCTTTGGTATATGATAATTGGCTCGATTTGATGACAGCTTCTTATCAAATTTCCAAAAATCGCTGCAAAACCCATTTGTTTTAAGTATTTATAGCCCTGCGAATAAGTCGGATAAGGAGCAATTTAAGGCGTCGGCAATCCGCTTCAAAATCACAAGGGACGGATTTCTGCGGCCAACCTCCAAATCACTGATATAAGATTGGGTTGTCTCACAAAGAAGAGCCAGGCGAAGCTGGGTTAATCCTTTTTGCTTCCGAAGAGAAGAAACCCTCTTCCCTACCGCGATTAAAACGGCATCGCTTTTGATGGAATCAAGCATGATCTTCGCCATGGTGTGCCTCGTATTCTTGCTTTAAAAAACGGAAAAGATGATTTACGTTGGATTTGGTGATGGTAGAAGCGAATTCTTCACTCATCATTTTAGCCAAATCATCTAACGATGCTTCTTGGTGCTCTAATCGAAGATGCATGAGTAAGCTCAATTTCGGATTACGGACATGTTCCCAGCCAATGCGGCCTGCATAATCCTCTATATATTGAATCTGTTTCTTCGAGGCGAGCATCGATTTATCAAGGTTGGCTTGATCTAAAATGGCCAAGCGATTTCCAATGTTAGAGAAGTCTCTAGAAACACGGATGTCCTCGAATTTAAGACAACACTGCGTTGCCCCCATCGCGATAAGAAAATCAGAGATTTCCTCAGCCTTTTTCAAATAGATGACGTTTTGGTTGCGTCTTTTGATCATCTTTGGATGAAATTGCCCGCCATTGGCTTTTTGAAAGATGTGGTAAAGCCATTTTGCTTCTCTTTCGTCGTAATGGGAGATTTCTAAATGATAATTCGATGAAGTCGGATCATTGACCGAGCCAGAGGCACAGAATGCGCCCATCAAGAAAGCCGGATATTGCCCCATGCTTTTCACACATTCGTTAGGTTTCACATGCTCCAAGAAGTCGACTTCAAGATCTTGCATCATCTCTTCGGGGTTAGGGAAAAGAACATGGTATTTCGTTCTTTTATAGAACCCCATGCTTTTGGAATAGGCAAAACGGGCTGAAACACCGTAACGGCGCTTTCCTAAATCATATAAAAGTTTGGCAAGCTTCGCGGATTCGCAGCTGAAATCTAATTCTGGATTCCCTTGAGAGATTCGATACGAGCCATTTTGGCGGCAGAACGCGGAAAGGAAGGGACGAATCTCATCATCCTCAAATGATCTTGACGAGACCTCTTCTTTGCATAGAAAGGCGAAAGAAGGGCCATCCTTCTTTTTCTTCTTCATAGATAATTTCCACGTTTATCGGAGTCGCGATGAGAAACCATGCAGTAATAACGATCTTTAAATATCTCGTACAAAGACTGGGCGATATAGACGGAACGATGCTGCCCACCCGAGCAGCCGAGATAGATGTTAAGGAATTTCCTTCCCGCCTTTTGCGCTTTCTCAAATACTTGCGCGAGGAATTCTTCCAAGACCTTTATATATTTGGCCATATCGCGTTTGCTTTTGAAGAAATCGATGACCGGTTGATCAAGCCCGGTGAGGTCTTTGAGCTCAGGAACCCAAAATGGGTTGGGCAAATCGCGGCAATCGAATACATAATCCGCATCCGAAGGAACCCCATACTTATATCCAAAGGATAGGAAGGACACCGCCAAATCCAAATCGTTGGCCCGGCGGATTTTGGTGAGGATGGATTCTCTAAGTTCTTCATTAGAAAGCCCAGTCGTATCCAAGAACAAATCCACGTTATCGCGGATGAGGTTCGCTCTTCTTTCGTCGTCATCTATCGCCTCTTCAAGTTGAAGTCCTTTCGCCTGAAGAGGATGCATATGACGGGTTAGGCGGAAGCGCTTGAATAATTCTGGCTTATTGCAATAAAGCAAAATCGAAAGGAGGCGGATTCCGCTGGTATTATTCAAAATTGACAAGCCGGTTTTCGCGTGACGGATTTCCTGAATAATAACGGTTTTTCCATACGATTCCGGCTTCTTTTTCATTTCTTCAAGCAACGCAGGAACGACTTCATTAGGCGTGTTTTCAATCACGCGATACCCTTTTTCTTCAAAGGCGTGGGCAGCAGTTGATTTACCTGCCCCACTGACGCCTGTCAGATAAATGACATTGATCATGATCGTTCCTCCTTTTCATTACTTGACGCTTCGGCAATAAGAGATCGCGCTTGTCGATGCGACAGCAGCTTCCCCGGCCGCATTAACAAGCTGACGAAGTTTCTTGTCAATGATATCGCCACAGGCAAATACGCCAGGCACAGAAGTTGACATTGTCGCATCGCAAACAAGGAATCCTTTGTTGGTTTCTGGCTTTAATGAAGATAAGAATTCAGAAGATGATTTCTCACCATAAAGAGGGAAAACACCTGATACGTGTATTTGTTTTTGCTCTCCGCCCTCTTCATAAGTTAACCCCGTGACAACGGTTTCGCCATCTACGCGGATTGGCTTACCGCCTTGAATTAATTGGACGTTAGGGCAGGCAAGCAATTCTTCATGATGAGCCTCGGTTGTCTCTAATGGCTCTGGGATAAGGAAATACAAATGATCGACGAGCCCAGAAAGATAGAGCACATCTTCCACCGCATGATCCTTGTTGCCAATCACCGCGACATCTTTGCCACGGAAGAAGTTACCGTCGCAAGTCGCGCAGTAAGAAACGCCTTTCCCTTCGAATTCCTTTTCGCCCGGAATACCGAGCTTTTTGGTTTCGACGCCGGTAGCGATGATCACTGCTTTCGCGCAGTAATCTCCAGCATCTGTTCTAACCAAGAAGCGGCCATCTTCTTTTGAGACGGAACTTACCGATCCATAGGCGAGTTCAACCCCAAGCTCGCTGGCTTGAGTGAAAACCGCCATCGCAAGATCGGGGCCCGAAATTTTAGGAGCCGCCGGATAATTATCGATGCGATGAATGTTGTTGAGCTTTCCTCCTGGAGCGCCCTTTTCAACAATCACGCTGCTTAACGAAGACCGACGAAGATAAATCCCCGCGGTCAATCCAGCCATTCCTCCCCCGATAACAACAACATCAACTGTCCTGGTTTCCATTTTCCTTCCCACCCTCGTTTTGTTCCTGAGTCTTTTCCTCTTGTTGTTCTTTTGTTTCTTTCTGCTCTTTCATCTGCGCCTCGGCAACAATCTGCATCGCGGATTTCTTCTCAGTCTTCGCCTTGGCTTTCTTTGGTATCTTGCCGCGGATGATTTCAACCGGAAGTCCCTTCTTAAGGCGATAGAAATAGAAGATCTCAAAGCCAATTAAGAAGAGAATACCGACCCCGATGTAAATACCGGCGTTGACAAAACTCCACATATTATTGTTGCCCATGTTGTAGTTTGGATTACGAAGCGGTTCCATGATCATACGAACGGTTCCATACCAAACAAGATAGAAGGAAGCGTCCACGCCAGGCGCTCTATGCTTCCTCCAAATAAGGGGAATCAAATATGAGATAATGGCAAATCCAGCCAGGTTTAGCAGAGATTCTACCAAAAATAAAGGCGCGTTCATGTAGCCGGGAACGAGTTGCAAACCGTTATATAAAGACGGATCTAACCCGGACGGGATATCGTATGAAGATGCAAACAGTCGCATCTGGTTTTGTATCCAAGTCGGCACCCAGCTCCAGCCTTGGCTCACATTGACGACACCGCCATAAACTTCGAGATTGAAGAAGTTGCCCCAGCGTCCGATGGCCTGCGCGACAAGAATCGTTGGAACGACGAAGTCCGCAGCGATACGGATATCAACGTATTTGCGGCGGAAGATAACCCAAAGCGCGCCGACGATGATACCGCCGACCGCGCCGCCAAGAATGGTCAGACCACCATTCATGATGTTAAAGACATTGCCAAAGTTTTGATTGAAACCATCACGCTCCCAATTGCCGACGACGTACCAAACACGTGCGCCGATAATACCGGCTGGGAAAGCGACCAAAAGCGTGCTTTCTAAGATTCCATGACGACCGTATTTTTTGTACATGCGATGATCGGAAATGAAGTAAGCGACAATCGCAGCCCCAACAATGATGACGCCATACCAAGCGATATGAAGTCCGCCACTATGAACAGCATCAAAGCGGTTTTGGCCATTGAAGAAATGCAGCCCATTGCCGTTGATGACGATACCTGCTTCAAGTGGGTATTGGAGGTATTCTGCGACGCCCTCTAAGTAAAGCAACGCAGCTAGAATTGCGATTGGGATGCTTGCGTAAAGGCCAATCTTCAGTAAACGAAGTTGCTTTTTCGTTGTATCCGCACGGTAGAAGCGAAGATAGAAACAGCCCCATAGGCAAGAAAAGGCGACGAAGAAGAAAAAGGAGGCAAAACACGCCATGGCAAGCTTCCCTGCAGTAAATGCCCAATTAGACAAATAAGCAGTTGCAATCGGCATGAAAATGCCCGCTACTCCAAAGCAAATCCAACCGATGAGCAAACGCAATGCCATTTGCTTGTCGATCGCGTTCCGCTTCTTGTCCTTCCCGTATTTTCTAAGTTCGAGAATCCATAGGACCACCCCTGCTATCAAGGCGGCTAAAAAAATCACTAAGAATAAATATCCCATAGGCATATTTTATTCTTTCCAAAGGAAATGTCACCCTTAACGCAATGAAAAACCCTAATGAAAAACAAGAACTACGTTTCCATGAGGGTCAAGGGATTGATTTGAGACGATTATTTGTCTCTTTCGAGAATTTGCTTGAGATATTGACCAGTATAAGAGCCTTCGATTTTTGCCACGTCTTCCGGTGTGCCCTCTGCCACGAGTTTACCGCCTCGATAGCCGCCAAGTGGGCCAAGGTCAATCACCCAGTCAGCAACCTTAATCACATCAAGGTTGTGCTCAATGACAACGACGGTGTCGCCGTGGTCGACGATGGTTTGAAGAACCTTGATCAATCGGTTGACATCATCGGTATGAAGACCGGTCGTCGGTTCGTCTAGAACATACAGGGTTTTGCCCGTCGATTTTCGTTGAAGCTCGGTCGCTAATTTCACGCGTTGCGCTTCACCGCCAGATAGTTCGGTAGCGGGTTGTCCGAGCTTGACATATCCAAGTCCAACATCGATCAATGTTTGAATTTTACGCAGGATTTGCGGGCGATTTTCGAAAAATTTCGCGGCTTCTTCAATGCGCATATCCAACACATCATGGATGTTCTTTCCTTTATACAAGCATAGGAGCGTGTCTTCGTTATAACGCTTGCCATCGCATTCGTCGCACTTGACATAAACATCAGGCAAGAAGGACATGGAGATACGAGTGACACCAGCGCCTTGACATTTCTCGCAACGGCCGCCTTTAACGTTAAAAGAGAAGCGTCCTTTGTCATAGCCTTTTTCTCTAGCGTGATCGGTTTCGGCGAACAAGGCGCGAATGTCATCAAAGACACCGGTATACGTTGCCGGGTTGCTACGTGGGGTGCGGCCGATTGGCTCTTGGTCAATCGCGATGAGTTTATCGATATTCCCTAAGCCAACGATTTCCTCACATGGAGCAGGAATCGCATTCTTCTTTTTGTTGATCGCGATGTCTACGCCACGAACAAGCGTCTCATTAATCAACGAGGATTTTCCTGAGCCGGATACGCCGGTCACGGCAATAAACTTTCCCAAAGGGAACTTAACAGTCAAATGGTCCAAATTGTGGATGGTTGCCTCTTTGACGGTAAGGTATTTCCCATTTCCTTTCCTGCGTTTTTCAGGAACGAAAATCTTCTTTCTGCCAGAGAGGTAATCGCCAGTGATGGACTCCTTGCAATCCATGATGGTTTGCAAATCACCTTGGGCCACCACTTCGCCGCCATGCACGCCAGCGCCAGGACCGATATCGACGATATAGTCCGCCGAACGCATGGTGTCTTCATCATGTTCAACGACAATTAAGGTATTGCCGAGGTCTCTCATTTGCTTAAGGGTAGAAATAAGTCGCTCGTTGTCTTTTTGGTGAAGACCGATGGAAGGTTCATCGAGGACATACAAAACGCCAGAGAGTTTCGACCCGATTTGGGTGGCCAAACGAATTCGTTGCACTTCGCCACCAGAAAGTGTCATCGCATAACGAGAAAGAGAAAGATAATCCAAGCCGACATCAATCAAGAAGGTCGCGCGGTTTCTAATCTCATGAATGACCATGTCTGCAATCGCGTGTTCAGACTGGTTTAAAGAATGGCTTACTTCGTCAATCCAAGCGACGAATTTATCTAAAGATAAATCGGTAGCTTCGAAGATATTTAATCCCCCGACTTTGACGGATAAAGCGGATTGGTTCAACCTAGCCCCGTGACAAGTCGTGCAGGTAGAATCCCTCATGAAGGATTCATAGTAAGTTCTCATCCAATCGGAAGAAGTCTCACGATAAAGGCGTTCGATACGGGTCTTAACGCCTTCGATATTCCCGCGGCGGTTCATCTTGTTGCCGTTGACGGATGTAATCGTGTATTCAAGGAAATCTGGTGAGCCATCCAAAATGATTTTGATAGCTTCTTTCGAAAGCTTGTTCCAAGGTGTATTCAAATCAATCGAATACAACTTGCAAAGCAAAGCGAATTCCTGCCATTCGATGTTGGTGGTGCCGACAATGTTTTGGAAATAACGGATTGCCCCTTGGCTGATGCTTTTATCTGGATCGGGAACAAGAAGGTCCAAAGAGACTTCGCGCTTGATGCCTAGGCCATGGCAATCCGGGCAGTAGCCTAATGGGGCGTTAAAGGAAAATAAGCGTGGTTCTAAGGAGGGGACGGAAAAGCCGCAGTCGGGGCAAGAATGGTGTTCCGAGAGTAAGCGTTCTCCTTTGGAAGACAAGATAATGAGATACCCGTGTCCCCAGTCCAAAGCGATCTCTACATCATCAAAAACACGTCCACGTATCCCCTCTTTTATGATGAGACGGTCAATTACGATATCAATGTTATGACGTTTGTTCTTCTCCAAAGGCTGAAGTTCATCAAGCAACTTCATCTCCCCATCAACTCGGACACGAACAAACCCCTGCTTGCGGATTTTCTCAATCGTATCCGCGTGGGTGCCCTTCTCTTCTTTGACGATCGGAGCAAGAATCACGATCTTCTCGCCGTCTTCATATTGAAGAATCGCGTTCGTCATCGCAACCGATGAATAAGCTTCGATTTTGGTGTGGTGATTGGGACAATATGGCACGCCGATGCGGGCAAAAAGCAAACGAAGATAATCATAAATCTCAGTCACCGTTCCAACACTAGATCTTGGGTTGTGTGAAGTGGACTTTTGATCGATGGAAATGGCAGGAGAAAGGCCATCGATTTGATCGACGTCAGGTTTTTCAAACCCACCTAAAAACTGTCTGGCATAGGAGGATAATGATTCGACGTATCTCCTTTGCCCTTCCGAAAAGATCGTGTCGAAAGCAAGCGTGGATTTTCCAGACCCAGAAAGCCCGGTAAAAACGGTAAGTGAGCCTTTTGGGATCTCAACATCGATGTTTTTGAGATTGTTTTCTCTGGCCCCTTTTACCAATATCCAATTACGTGAATTTTTCTCGTTTGTCATAGCGGGGGAATTATACGACTTAAATCGCGCGCGCAAAAGGGAGACGCTCAGCCTAAGTCTAAGGCCTTGATAATTAAGATAGCAAACTCAATCCCGGTGAGTATAATAACCTTCGCCGGGACGTAGCACAGCTTGGTAGCGCACTACCTTGGGGTGGTAGGGGTCACGGGTTCAAATCCCGTCGTTCCGACCAATCGTTAATTACAGTATCGATACAATTCGGTACTGTTTTTTTAATATAATGTTCATTAGGTGTTTTTATGAAAGAAAAGGTTTTGAAAGTATTAAAAATAATCGGAATCGTGGTGTTTTTCCCTTTAGTATTTTTGTTTTGTTTAACGTGTGTTGCTGTCAATGTGGTTCTTACTGCAATCGATAAGAAAAGAATTAATACTCCTCTTGGGGAATTTGTTGAAGTGAACGGCCATAGAATGAGTGTTTTAGTAAAAGGAGAAGGAAAGCACATTTTAGTATTTCTTCCTGGACTTGGGAGTGATTCCCCGATTTTGGAATTTAAGCCCCTTTATTCTAAGTTTGAAAATGAATATCGCATTATTGTGCCTGAGAAGTTTGGCTATGGACAAAGTGATATTGTGAAATACAAACGTGATATTAAAACAACTGTTGAAGAATATCGTGAAGCGTTGTCTAAATTAGGTATCAAAGGACCATTTGTTTTGTGCGCCCACTCTAACGGTGGAAACGAAGTAGAGTATTGGGAACAGAATTATCCAGAAGAAGTGGAAGCTTTTATTGGTTTTGATACAAACCTTGCTGCCTATGAGGATGATTGGGATTTCAAAGTTAGTTCTTGGGATAAGTTTATGATCTGGCTTTTCAGAGTTGCTGGATGGAATAGAAAAGTGGTTAGGCCAGGCCTTAAAGAGCTTTTGACTAAAGAAGAAAGGAAAATTGTAAGATGCCTAGCTAATAGAAATACGGATAATTACGATATTTTGAGTGAGGTATTTAATTTTAACAACGTTGCTGCTAAGACGATTATTAATGAAAAACCTCTTCCAACTCAGCCAACCCTTCAATTCGTTAGTATGCCAGAATGGTATATCAAAGGTGAAGAAGGTCATGAATTAGATGATGAAGCTAAAAGATGGCTAAAGGCGCACGAAGACTTAGTTAATGCCTCCATAAATGGCAAAATTGTTTTCCCTTCTGATTGGCACTGTCTCCATATTGTCAACGTTGATAAGGTATATGAAGAAATGGATAAATACTTAAAAGAAGTGCTGTAGCCTTCTTTCGCAAAAGTGTAGCGATTGTATATTCCAGAAGAAAACTAGACGCCGTGTCAGGCGTCTTTTTAAACCCCTACAAGCATAGGAATTGGTACTACCCAGGCAAGCTAATGAATAGTAATCTTTCTTTATCGGAGGATAAGCATGCAGAAAACGATTAGAACGTTTGCAATCATATTTGCCGTGTTGAATGGTCTTTTTGCTGCTGTGTTGTTTATCCTGTCTTGGCAGATCCTAAAAGGCGACCCATCTACCATGAGCGTCGTAAAAGAATCCTTCAGAAAAATATTAAGTGGCTCGACCGAGCAAGAAGCAAACGCCATCATTCAATCATTTGGCTACGCCTTCCTGCTTTTTGGGATTCTTTACATCATCGGCATTGGTATTGAAGTAGCAATCATCTTGCTAGCAAAGCCAAGCACATCAAAGGTCCTTGGAATTATTATTGGTTCGATATCTTTAGCGTTTGGGCAATTTGTTCCTGGCATTCTACTCATCATTTATAGTGTCAATAAAGTGAAGAATAATCCTCATCAAAAGTCGCAGATTGACCTTTATTTAGATTAAACGACGCGGGTTTTGCCGCGTTTTTTCGTTTTTTGTATACGTTTATTTGGTTTTCATTCACTTTGTTTCGCCGGTGTCTTTTTCACTTTGTGAAACGTTCTCTCTTGACATGGTACGACTGGCATTTATCATTTCGCAGTCAAAATTAGGAGATTGGAAATGAAAAAATCGAATCTATTTGTGATGCTTCTTAGCGCAGTTGCCGTCAGTGCGCTCGCTTCTTGCGGTGGCAATCAGCCTCAGACAACTACCTCGGAAGCTTCGTCTGCTGCAGCGACAACAAGCGCTCCTGCTACCACCAGCAGCCCTGCTACCACCAGCACCCCTGCAACCACCAGCGTGCCAGAAGTCTCATCTCAGCCAGCGCAGACCAGCTCCGCTGTTATCGACTCTAGCGAAGCTGAAAGCATCGAGGAATCTATTCCGGAAATCACTTTTCAGGATGAAGCTTCTAGTGAGGCAATCGTCTCTTCTGAAGAACAGTCCATTCCAGAAGAAACTTCCTCTCCAGTAGAATCATCTGAAGAGCAAGAAACCGGAGATATCCTGCTAAACAAGGAAGGCGGAGACCATATCAACCTTACTTTCTATAATGCCTCCAAAACCAAAACCATTACCAAAGGCTCTTTCGGGCAAGAAATCTATGTTTATGCCAAGGCTACCGAATCCCGTTATGAGGTTAGAGCGGTTGATTACTTCTATTATTACGGGGACCTTTCCTCGAAATACGAAGGAAAATTGAGCTTTGATGACAATGGCTTTGCTTCGTTCACCGTTCCGGCTGAATCCCGCAAAGTTTCTCCTTCTGGAATCACGTTCAAAGTCACAGAAACCGATAAAGAAAAATACAAAGACAACGATTTCGTCGGCAATTATATTGCGGTTGATTTTGGCAGCGGCAACGGCGCAGCCCAATTCAAGACATTGGCCGACAAAGTGACAAGCATCGATGCTAGCGGCGCGATCACATACGGAAACAAAGTTACTTATATCAATGAGATCCGTTCCGACGGTTTCTATACCGAGAACTACTCCACCATTCCTAACGGCGATGGATTCATGCTGTTCAATGACTATTCCAACATCTCCAGTCCATTCAACTACAACTATGACATCTTGGCCGTTATGAAGAAGTCGAATACCGATAGCAACGCCGATTATTCAGTCAAAGGCGAAAGAATGATCCTTGGCAATACAACCTATATTGTCGTCAGCTTCTTTTATAAAGGCGATCTCTTCAAGAACGCTTTGATCAACGTTACAGCCAAGCAAGCTATCTTCGATGTCACCATCAATTATGTGTATGGAGAAAGCTTGTTAGATGACAAAGTCTTCTATGAAGTCAAGAAAGCAGACGAGATCTTACTCCGTGTTACTTATTCCAGCGGAGGTGGCGTTTCCTCTAGACAACTCGCAGCTGATTATCATGGGATTTATCAAGGCGATAACAACAAGCAACTCACCATCGTTAACGACGTGTTCGCTATCTATGATGGAGGCGAATATTCTCTCAAGCGTACCGATAACAGTGTCGTCCTCACCAACGGCAGCCGTATGGTCACCCTCACCATTGATGCTGCTAATAAAACCTTTGTCTTTGTGAGCGACGAAGATGATGCTAGAACCATTCCTAACTTCCGTGGCTTGACGTTTAATGGCGTCTTCACGGATGGATTCGGCGATGAAAATTCGGGCTCGGGCGTCGTCTTTGACGCCTATGAAAATGATGACACAATCACCGGCACCATCTGGTATGGTCCGATCGGTCAAAACTGGGCGCATCCATTCGGGTTTACCGCAACGTATGACCTTGCAACCAACACGCTTGCAATGACCATCACAACTCAAAAATATAATGAGGGTGTCATTGGCAACAAGTTGTCCGCTGTATGCGAAGATGGAAAAATGACGTTTGTTGGAAACATCAGCAGTTATTACACCTGCAATAACGCGGTCTTCACGAACAACAACTTCGTCTTATAAGAAGGCAAAACTCTGCAGCCAATTGAGAACTGCAGAGTTTTTTTATTTTTTGCAGAGTTTTTGAAGTTCTTTTTCCAAGGTCTCGAAGAAACCTGATTCCGACATTTCTTTCTCGTAATAGGCTTTGCCATTTTCGGAATATTGCCTTAGTTCCTCTTCGGGCATAGAGGCATATTTCAAAATGGCTTTAACCAATTCATCTTCAATCGAGGTTGGCACACAGATGCCAGCATGTGACTCTTCAATGATTTGCTTTGTAGCACCGTCATCAGCGGCAAGAATTGGGAATCCGATCTTAAGATACGTTTGCACTTTCCCAGGGACCGTTGATTGCGAATAAAACTGATGGTTCAGTAATACAATCGCGGCTTTGCATTTAGAAGAGAGTTCCTTGAAGTCCTCTTTGCTGAGCCAGCCATGGAAGCATACGTTTTCAATCGCATGAACTTTGCAATATTCCTTGGCCTCATCTAAAGCAGAGCCATCACCCGCGATATCTAAAAACACACCAGGATTCGATTCGTGCGCCTTTTTGAAGGCGGAAAGCATGATTTCGATCGGAAGGGCCTGGCCAACATTGCCAGCATAGAGGAAATGGGATTCCTCACTGCTAAAGGAAAGATACTCCCCTACATCACTCGCATATTGAGGAAGATATGAAATAGGTAGACTTTGTCGGCAAAGCTTTTGAATGTAATCGATATGCGGCTTAGACGAAACCAAGACTTTGTCAGCGCCAAGATAGATTTGCCTAGAAACAGAGGCAAAATATTGGAAGATAGGAGAAGACTCTTTAATGCCACCTGCGGTCAAATTGCTTGGCCATGGATCAAGTTCATATAAAAGAACCTTAGTGCCGTATTTTTTCTTATACGCTAGTCCAGGCTTAGCCATCATGATAGGGCTAAGCTGGTAAGCGAAAACAACGTCGAAGTCACCACCCAATCGTTTCGCAACTTTCGAAGCGTTTCGTGGAAAAGCAAGATAGTTTCGGAATCGATGGGCAATTCGTTTCCCTCGAGGCGGAGCGTAGCAACGGATGACATGCACGCCGTTTAACGTTTCCTCTCTTCGCTCTGATTTGGAATAACCGGGGTAGAAAACTCCTTCAGGGTAATTTGGTATTGCGGTTAAAACAGTAACCTCGTGGCCGCGTTGAACAAGCTTTTCGCAAATATCCGTAATGCGAAAGGGCTCAGGATAATAATGTTGGCAGACAACGAGGATTCTCATTTGTTGCGTTTCTTTCTTGCTTCATTCGATAGATGAACTGTTTCCAAGATCGTTGGAATTACGCCGGAAGCAACCATCATCGAAGACGAGGCCTTGAGATCTTTAGGCAAGCATTTGCCACCATAACCATTAGAAGGTTGGTTGTAATAATCGCCAATGCGAGGATCAAGCCCCATTCCATGGATAATCGCACTGGAATCGAGGCCATTCGCGCTGGCGAAAGAATCGACTTCGTTGAAGAACGCAACACGCATGGCGAGATAGGAGTTGGATAGGATTTTCACCGCCATCGCTTCTTCGTTAGAGGCAATCAAAACCTCAGGTTCACATTCTAAGCCGCTAAGGTAATCTTTGAGGAAGAGGTCCAAAGAATCGCCATCAGACCCCACCACCACTCTTGTAGGATGCGTCGCATCTTCAAAGAAAGATTTTTCGCGAAGGAATTCAGGGAAACAATGGATGCGCAACGATGGAAAGCGCCCTTTAAATTCGCGAGAATCCAATGGATTAATGGTGGATCGGATGAAGATTTGTAGGGAATTTGAGTTTTCGAGATTTTGAATTTCATCCAAAACCATAAAAACATTCGAGGTATCTAATAGTCCCGTTTTATCGTTAAGCGGGGTAGGCACGCAGATAAAGACGTAAGAAGATCCGTCCATCGCTCCAGCTAAAGATGAGCTTGCATAGATGCGACTTTGATTCGCTTGGAAGAACGCTTTTTCTTTTTCTAATCCTAGAGGCGCTTGGCCTTGCTGAATCAAGTCGATTTTCGAAGTATCGGTATCATAAAACCATACGTCATGACGCTTGGCATAGACGAAGGCAACCGCCTCGCCAACATATCCTGCACCGATAACCGTAATTTTCATGTTTAGATTATCCTATTTTTGGTTTTTGAATTGTAGCATTTGGACACGATCGGTACCCAAATCGATTCTTGCCACCCTATGCTTCCCTCTGTTGTTGGTGTAGCAAAAATACATCTGCGCATTTTCAGGGACGACAATATTAGGGTCTTTTCTGAAATCCAGAACCACATTGTGCTTGCCGTATGGGAAGATCCTCAAGGCGTACCCTCTCTCTTTGTCTCCGCTGATAAAATCGAAGTTGTCGTCTGCTTGGATTGGCATTTCGCTAAGTTTGGAATAGACGTGCATCTTTTTGTTTTCGATATAAACAAGGGAGATGTTCCTCATGTGAGTGACTTTGCCAGTTGTGTTTTCAATCTTAAGGCGAACCTTGTATTCGTCCTTGTCATACAATGCCATTTTCCACGCCATGACAGTCAACATTTTGTCGGCATTTCGATACATTCTTCCGGCAACCTGCACTAAAACAACGATTAAAACAGTCGCCAAAACAGACGTTATGGAAATAATAATCGGCGTTGAATTAGGCACAGCTTCTAAAAAGTTCATAAAAAGGAAAGCCCAGGCATATTGCCTGGGCGAAATGTTCTAATCGGCAATTAGGCTTTCGCGCGTTCGGCAATAACGATGACACGTTCATCGTCTTTGGTATCAACAACAAACAAGACACCGGTGAGGCCAGTCTTAACCATGGCGATGACCATCTTGAAGTCGATGTCGCCAAAGGATCGGCTGGAAGCAATGTGCGAATCGGCTTTGCCTTTCGCCATCGCATAAATCGCGTTCATCGGAAGACCGATCTTAACAACGGATCCGCCTTTCTTTTGGATGATGACACGGACAACGGTGCCGTTAACGGTGCTCTTTCCAGGTTTATGACCGGTGAAAGCAGGGACCGGGAGCATCTCAGGCTCAACTTCGGCAACCGCGTTTCCGCCGTTTTCTTGTTCGTTTAGCTTCAATTCTTCGTTTTCCATTTCCTAGTATCCTTGTCTAAATTTCGCTTGCTAGGGTTATTCCCAAAGGGAATTATAAACATTATTGACAATTTGACGATAGTTTCTTTTCATCGATTTTGAACATTTTTCGCTTTTTTTGGTCAATTATGATTTCAACCACGTTTCCTTGTTCACGATATCAATGTATTTCTCGATGATTTCCACTACCTTTGAAGAGACGTTATCAACGTCATAATCAGGTACAATTGGAAGTTTTGTTTCGCCACGATGAATGCTTCTTGCTTTATCGATGGACTTGCGGATTCCTTCGTAGTCTACTCCGCCCTCAACAATTGATCCGTGCAACGAAGCTTCTTGACGTTCTGTCGATGTGCGAATCAAAACAGCCGGGAAATCAAGAATGGAGGATTCCTCTGACAGCGTGCCGGAATCAGAGAGAACACAATAAGCGTTCTTCTGAAGTTTCACATACTCAAAAAACCCAAAAGGCTTATGTTCGACAATGAAAGGCGACAACTTAAATCCCCTTTCTCCCATCCGCTTTCTTGTCCGCGGATGCACCGAAAAGACAACCGGCATTTTTAATTCATCGGCAATTCGATTCAGCGCCGGGAATAGACGATTGAATTTGTCTTCAATATCAACGTTTTCTTCTCGATGGGCCGACACAACTAAGTACCCGTCTTTCGAAAGCCCCATTTTCCGAATGATGTCGGTGGCTTCAATTTGCGAAGAATACGCATCTAGCACTTCTTTCATCGGAGAACCGGTAATGATAGTTCTCGATTCGGGCAAACCCTCTTTCATCAAATTTGAATAAGCGAAATGAGAATACGGCATGTTGATATCGGCAATATGATCAACGATCGTTCGATTTGTCATTTCCGCTACATTCCAGTCCCAGCAACGATTCCCAGCTTCCATGTGGAAGATCGGACATTTAAGTCGCTTGGCGGAAATAGCAGAAAGGGCACTGTTTGTGTCTCCGAGAATCAAAACGGCATCTGGTTTGACTTTTAAAATGAGATCATAGGCTTTGGCGATGACATTTCCCATCGTTTCGCCCAGATCTTTCCCGACGGCGTCAAGGTAGTAATTTGGCTGCTTTAGGCCGAATTGGTCGAAAAATATGCGGTTTAGCTCAAAATCGTAATTTTGTCCGGTATGAACCAAAACGTGGTCAAAGGCTTTATCGAGGGCCTTGATCACCATGCAAAGTCGAATGATCTCGGGCCTAGTGCCTAAAATCGTCATCACCTTATATCGCTTCATGCCTTCACCTCCACCAGTTCGGGGTGAGTGTCGTCATCATCCTTATTATATAGTTCATCCGCCCACATCAAGACGGCTGCATCCGTGGTTCCGCCATTTGTAATGTCATGAACATATCCAGCTGGAATCTCTACGATTTTCATCTCTTCGCCGCTCGCTTTGATAACGATGATTTCATCGGTCCCTACTTTACGCAAACGGATTACGCATTCGCCAGAAACAACGACATATTTCTCGGTTTTACTATTATGGTAATGGTTGCCTTTACGAATTCCTGGATGAATTACATTAACGGAAACTTGCCCGTTCTTTCTTGTTTTCAAAATCTCAGTAAAACTACCTCGTTCATCCACATGAGAAAGCAGAGGCTTTTCCAATCGATCAGCATCTAAATAGGATGTGTAAGTAGCAAATAACCTTCTAACGAACTCGTCACCCGTATTCGGAAGAATCAGGCTCTTTGAGTCAGCGAATTCTAATAAAAGATCCCTAATCTCTTCTAAAGTTTTTGAGTATGCTTTTTCAACCGATAATAGGCCAGGCTCTCTTTTGCCGTTCAAGCAATCAATGAATGCGTTAACAACATCATCGATGTAGTTAAATTCGAAAGAAGTGTTTGGACGATCAATACGCATCTTCATTTGATGCGCAGCCTGGTAAGCAAATGTCGCGATCACGTTATTGTAAAAAGGACGGCACCATTTTCCGAAGACTCTAGCAAGTCGGAAAATATAAGTTGGGGCATTCTGCTCTAAACCAAAATCAGATACTAATTTTTCGGCTTCAAGTTTGCTTTTGCCGTACGGATTATCGCACTCCGCTTGGATGGAAGAAGAAAGGAGAATCCCTTTCTTGAAATTTGTTTTTCTTAAAATATTCAGCAAATCGCGAGTAAAATCAGCATTTACCTCTTTATACTCTGCTTCGTTTTCAGGGCGATTTACGCCAGCTAAATGAAATACAAAATCCAAGGACGGTACAACCGATAGCAAATCTTCTAAGCGATCTTGCTTATCGAAAGGAATCACTTCGTGACCGATTTGCTTTAAAGCGAGAACAAGATGCGTTCCGATAAAACCGTTTGATCCAGTAACCAATACTTTCATAAACCACTCCATTATTCAGCAAACATCGGGAGTTTTTTAAGTAGCTGAATCATTTCATCAATCGTTAAACGTTTGGTATTGTGCGATGTGTATGGCTCTATTTCGTGGACCCTAACGTCTCCTTTTTCGAAATACTTCTCGTAGTTTAAATCTCTGTTATCGGCAATGATTCGATAGAAATTTCCCAAGTCTTCTGCACGAAGCATCTCTTCTGAAGTGACGAGGGTTTCATACAGTTTTTCGCCATGTCTTGTTCCAATGATGCGGGTTTTGACAGGTTTTTTGCGAATTTTGATGATCGCCTTTGCCAAGACTTCAATGGTTACTGCGGGAGCCTTTTGCACAAATAGGTCGCCTTGCTTGCCGTGTTCAAAGGCATAAAGAACAAGGTCGACAGCTTCATCAAGAGTCATCATGAAGCGCGTCATCTCTGGGTTTGTTATGGTGAGATCTCTTCCCTCTTTGATTTGTTCATCAAACAATGGGATGACAGATCCGCGACTTGCCATGACATTTCCATAACGAGTAAGGCACAAAACAGTATCGCCTTCTAGTAATTGACGGCTTCTTGCGATGACATTTTTCTCCATTAAGGCTTTGGAAATACCCATCGCATTTACTGGGTATGCCGCTTTGTCGGTTGATAGGAACACCGCTTTCTTAACATGATTAGCAACGCAAGCCGAGACAACGTTGTCGCTTCCTAGAACGTTGGTCTTAGTTGCTTCGAGCGGATAGAATTCGCAAGAAGGAACTTGCTTTAACGCAGCCGCGTGAAAAACATAGTCCACGCCACGGAAAGCCGGTTCAATGGATTTATAATCTCTGACATCGCCAATATAGAAACGCAACTTGAAAGAACGGAATTCTTTTCGCATATCGTCTTGCTTTTTCTCATCTCGACTAAGAATACGAATCTCTTTTACATCTGTATTTAAGAAACGCTTAACCACCGCATGGCCAAACGAGCCAGTTCCTCCAGTGATCAGCAAGACTTTATCTTTCAGCACGAAAGAATTAGAACCGTATTCTTCTAGTTTTTCTTTCATTCTTTCTAGCTTTAGTTGGTCAGCATTTTCTTCATCGCTCTCATAGCTCTTTAATGTACGGAGAGAGGTTCCGATAATTTCCGCTGCTTCTTTTTGGGTTAAATGATAGGCGTTGCGAATCTCTTTAAGTGTCATTTTTGCACCTTTCCAAAGAAAATATTAAGCAAAACTACAATTTATGTCTATCAGAAAGTGCAATCTTTGCATTTTAAAAGCCAGCCTATGGGGCCGGCTTATCTTGTGTTTTGATTAACCGAGAATGAAGTTCAGCCAATCTTGATAGACGGTTTCGTGATCCTTTTCGTTATGAATTTCATGTCTCATATGAGGATACAATTTGAGTTGAACGTCCTTGACACCAAGCTTCTTATATTCTGCTTCAAGCCATTTGACGCCTTTGCCGCATTGGCCAACAGGATCTTCTTCGCCGGAGGAAATTAAGATTCGCTCATCTTTGGAAACTTTACTCATTTCATTCTTTGTCCAAATCAGTCGCATTCCTTTCAAGAACTCTTTCCAGAAGCCAGAGGTATTTGGATGCCCGCAATATGGGTCAGCAGCATAAGCTTTAACGTTATCTTCATCATAAGAAAGCCAGTCGAGGTCAGTCTTGTGATTTTTCACCGATTTGACATAGCCGCCCATACTGAGGTTGGTAATAAACTTGTTTGGCTTATCCCAGTTCTTCTTATTAACCAGCATGCAAGCGATGCGGTATCCCATTTTCATCAAACCAGCTTGGCCACCGTTAGAACCGATGATCAGTGTGTTCTTAGCATCTAGCGGATAACGTTCTAGTCTAGCTTGCGTCATAAACGAGCCCATAGAATGGCCAGCTTGGGTCGTTGGGAGGCCGTTTTTCTTAGCGAGTTCTATGGTCAGATGAAGGCCTTCAACGATCTTATCAAACGCACCAACAGGCCACTTTTGCTGGTCTTCAACTGAGGCAGCGTTTTCGCCTTGTCCAAGGTGGTCTAAAACCCAAACATTGATCCCTTTTCCGTTCATCCATTCCGCCATTCCGGAATAGCGTTTTGAATACTCTTGCATGCCGGTGATGAATACCAAGTTCGCTTTTCCATTCTCAACAAGAAAAGAATTGCCTTTCATGACTGTTCCATCGGCCAACGTTACTTCAAACAACTGTGCCATTATATGTGCTCCTATGTATGTAGCGATATTTTAATCCAAACAAGAAGATAGGGGAAATCTCAAACAGAAGCGCGATTAAATTTCATTGGGAATAATTTCGCACCAACGGTTTAATAAGATATTAAAATACTTGATATATTCTATTCTTTTTGGAAACTCATTTTTTCCTTGAAGTTTTTGGTTTCTTCTATATTATTTTCCGTGCACCTTTATTCAAGGAATAAAACCATGAAACTTAGATCACCATTATTCATCCTCGCAGCAGCGGCTTTGCTCGCTTCCTGTGGTCAAAATCCAGCCCCTGAGGCCTCAACCGCTTCCGCAGCGGCTACTACAAGCGTTACGTCAACGCCAGCCGGCACCAGTGAAGAATCAAAGGGTTCGACTCCAGCGACTACCTCTACCCCAGCCACCACGTCGACTCCAGCGACTACTTCTACGCCAGCTACGACTTCAACCCCAGCCACCACGAACGTAACTCCAGTTACGTCTGAAAGCGAATCCATCGATCTTTCCGGCGTGGTCGAGGAAGCCGTTGCCCCAGAAGGAGTTGTGCTTACCGATTGGACGGCTGAAATGAAGGCGATATTATCAAAATACCTTAATGGGAACATCCCGCCGTTCTTCTGGATGAAGGGTCTTAAAGTCACCTATGATGAGCTCGGTTATCTCACCGTCAGCGGAAAAGCCGGCGAGAATGCATGGCTCGAAGATTATGGTTATGCTTTAACTTCGGCCGGATGGGACGCTATGCTTACCGCAGACGCCGCGGGAAGAGACCATGTTTACGGAAGAAAGATCCTTGCTGATGGCATTCTTGAAGCGGATGCAATGATCGGCAATAACGTTTTCTCTATCCTTTATAACTTCGAAGCTTCCGTTACCGATTGGCCAGGAGAAATGATTGCCGCTGCCATGGAAGAGTATGGCTCTGTCGCCACCGTTCCAGCATTAAGTGCAACCTCATATATCGCCCAAATCGATTACTCATACGACGTCAGCGTCTTCTGCCTTGGCATCGATGCCTCCGCTCTTCCTGGCTACAAGACCGCTTTGGAAGAACTTCGTTGGACCGTTACCACCCAAGATAAAGAAGGCACCACCTTATATACCGCTGTGTCTTTAGACGCTCTTGCCATCTTGACCGCCTATTATGACGGCACAGGTGTACAAATCGTCCTCACCCATGGCGATGGCGAATCCTATGGAACCTGGGCTGAATGCGTCGCTGCCATTGATGATTTTGCAACGCACGATCTCCGCCTTGCATCGGGTATCTCTTCTTTAATTCCTGAAGTTCCAGAAGCCGAGAACTATTCCATCGATAGAAGCACGAATGGCAGACTTACCATCGAGGCAGTCAAATCCGGCAACTTCAGCCGTGCAACATTAGCCGCTTATCGTAAACTTGCCGAAGAGAATGGCTATGATTCCGACGAGACCAAATATGATGGGGACATCATCTTCTTGCTTCCTGCGGATAAGAGCTACGCAATCTCCATTGAGCTTGGCGAATATGACGCCACCGACCTCGGTGACATCTATACCACCTTCAAGATCACCATTCAGGATTATCGCATCTACGAAGGTTACAACATTGCCTATAGCTGGCCAGAAAATCAAGTTGGGACCATCCTCAGCAGAATCGGTCAAGGGCTTGTCGTTCCTGGATACAATAATGAAGGCTCCATCTACTATGTTCTTTCCAACTACAGCGACAAGATCATCGTTGATGTGGTTAACCCAGGCGAAGGGGCATTAGCCGCTTATAAAGATGCGCTTGAAGAATATAGTTTCAAATGCACCGGGATTGAAAACGGATACCACGCAGTGGACCGTAAAGAAAACGTTCAGGTCGACTTCACGATGGCTAATGAAGCTGAAATGCATGTCGTCATCAGCAAATACGTCAAGCCAATCGATATCGTTGATGACAAAGCTGAATTAGTTTTCAACAAGGCCAACATTTCCAATAACGAGAAGGGTTGGTGGACCGACGTTACCTTCGGTTCTAGCCCATTCTCCGTCCGTATCCAAGGCAGCTATGTTGCAAACGGAGGAGATAACGTTACACCGCTTCGCATCTATAACAACCAAGTCGTAACCATCACTCCAGAAGAAAACAAGAAGATCACTCAATTAGAGTTCTATGTCGTCGATGCTTTGGGAAGCAACGGCCAAGTCGTAAAAGGCTTCGACAAATCTAATTTATCCAAGCAAACCTTCACTGGTGCGACCTTCCTTGATTACAACGCCACAACCGGCCGCGTTCGCTTCAACGTGAATGAAGACGCTCAAGCAACCGGGGTTAGCTTCACCGCCTCTGGAAACTTCGCCGTCGAGTCCGTCATCGCCTATTTGGCTTAATCGCTTCAACCATAGAAATCGGCTTCTTTGAGAAGCCGTTTTCTTTTTTTCAAAAAATCGAAAAACGCTGCAGAAGTCAAATAAACATCTCTTGGAAGTCCGCTTTTCTTAACAATCTTAAGCGGAGTAACCCGTAGAAAAAGAGCCCTCACATATGAGGACCCTTAAGCAAGGTAAATCAACCTTAATTAATAGAAGTCAGAGAACCCAGTTCAGACCAAGCATAGCAATTCCTGTAACTATAAGATGGCAGGCTCTTGGTCTGCACAGAACCATTGGTGAAAGTCACAGTATAAGACTTCCCAGACCCAAAGGTTCCAGATTTTGAGGAAGAGGTAAGCGGGGATTCGCTAGGAGCTTTTTCATAACCGCCGAAGAGCACCAGCGTTCCACCAGTCGCGGTGACGGTGTATTCGCAATCTAGCGCACTAGCAGGGCCACTAGCAGGGCCGCACGCGATGACGGCTCCGCCTTTGAAGGCGATGTAGCCATTGCTATCGATACAATCGACATCGCCATTAGAAGGAACTGCCGCGAAGACGTATCCGCCGGTAACTTCTAGATATGACGTTAATCCAGCCATCGAATCCGAATTGCCTGCATTGATCGCATCATTCGTTCCGAAGATTTCTAATTCTCCGCCAGAGATATAGATTTGATTGCCTTCAAGGCCTTCATAAGCAGATATGACCTTGATAGTTCCACCCGCAATTTTAAGATAACGGTCTGCATGGAATGCATCATCATAAGCAGTGACCGTGATGTCGCCACCATTGATGAGAACATCACCAACGCCTTTGGTTCCACTATCGAATGCCGTTGCGTAATTAGCGTGCAAACCATCGTCATAGGATTCGATGTTGATTACGCCCGCATCCACCTGAACGTTGTTATAAGCCTTGATACCCTTTGCAGATTCATCCGATTTATCGGGGTTGCCTTGCTGGCCATCGTGCCAGCCACCTCCGCCTCCGCCAGGGAAGCCACCGCCTCCACCGCCTGGGCCAGGAGCGATTGCAACATCATAGCCATTATAGGCAACGGCATTGGCCGAAGCTTTTGCGGTGTAGGAAGAGTAAGTGCTTGTCTTGATCGTGACATTCGGGGTAACCGTTAGCCCATCATCATCAATAGAACTTGTGACGATTGCATCGTAAGCGGCATCCACACCGTCATAGGCGGCATAAAGATTGATCGTGCCACCGCTTAAGGTTACGGTGCCACGCTGCTTGCCAGAGCTAGAGAGATCCGTATTAGAAGTCTTGATGGCGTCCCCTGCAGTAGAAGTCGCAGTAACGACACCCGATTCAATCGTGACCGAGTCGTTGCCCTTTAATGCGTTGTTTGGCGCGGTAACCGTTAACGTTTGGTTCTTAACCTTTAAGTCTTTGGTCGTGTGCACACCATTATTGTAAGTTCCAGTAACGACAAGCTCGCCAGTACCAACAAACTTCAAATCCGATTTTGCATAGATCGCGCCACCGCCTTGGGTCTCGTCTTCAACCGATTCTAAAGCACGAAGATCCGTAACCGAGTTTTTGGTGTTCTTCTTGGCTTTGATTTTCACTTCATCCGCCGACTTAATATAAATCGGGGAATTGCCTTCATAAGAGATATCAACGCCATTGAAGTTCAATTCAACCGTTCCAGAATCGTCTTCCGTCTCAGGAACATTGACGAAAATCTGACCGACAAGCGTTCCAGAAAAATCGTAAGATCCATATTCGGAAATTGTGAAAACCCCATCAGATTCCGCATAACTTCCATTTTCGGAAGAAATAACGAAGTTACTTGTATCGACTTCTACCGAGGTGGATGCGCCGCCTTCATAAGTATCTTCTGTTTTAGAGGTAGTGACCTCGGTCGCGGTCGCACCGCTCGACTTGGATGTCGCTTGAGAAGTCGAGTCTTTGGAAGAGGTAGCAACGCTTAAAGAAGCTTGAGGGTTGTTGCTTGAGCAAGCTGCTAACAAAAGCATGCTGGAGATAATAAGTGGTAAGTGTTTGACGTGTTTCATAAAAAGCCTCCTACCGATAATCCCTTCGTTGGGATTAACCGAATCATAGGAGGCGAACCTTAATTTAAGTTGAAGAAGAAGTAAAAATTATTCAATGCCGTTTGGATTGTTCTTTTGGAAGTGATAAGCATCCGCACAGGCATCTAAAACGGTCTTCTCGGCTTTCCAGCCAAGCTCGCGTTCTGCCTTATCGGTTTTTGCATAAGAAACAGCGAGGTCACCAGGGCGTGGGGCATCGACAACATAAGGAATCTTGACGCCAGTTGCTTTTTCGAATGCATCGATCATTTCAAAGACCGAAGTGCCTTTGCCGGTTCCAAGGTTATAAACGACTAAACCTGGGTTGGTCTCAAGTTTCTTTAAGGTTGCGACGTGACCAGTAGCAAGGTCGACAACATGGATGTAATCGCGGATGCCGGTGCCGTCTGGAGTTGGATAGTTATCACCGAAGACATGAAGCTTCTCGCGCTTTCCGATGGCGACTTGGGTAATGTAAGGCATGAGGTTATTTGGGATGCCGTTTGGATCTTCGCCGAGCAATCCAGAAGGGTGTCCGCCAATGGGGTTGAAATAACGAAGAAGTGCGATGTTCATCCATGGCTCTGCTTTTTGGATGTCTTCGAGAATGCGCTCGATCATGACCTTGGTCTCACCATAAGGATTGATCGCAGAAGTGACAGGATCTTCCTCAGTCACTGGAGCATGATCGGTAAGTCCATAAACGGTCGCGGAGGAAGAGAAGACAAGATTCTTGACTTTGAACTCTCTCATCAAGCGAACAACCGTCAACGCGGAGATCAGGTTGTTCTCATAATACTCCAGTGGCTTCACGCAGGATTCGCCGACTGCTTTTAAGCCTGCGAAATGGATGATCGCATCGATTTTCTCATTCGCGAAAACAGGTTTCAGTTTCTCGTAATCGCAGCAATCAATTTCGTAAAATTTCGGCAAAACCCCAGTGATTTTTTCCAAACGGCCCAAAACAGCCTTCTTGGAATTGCAGAGGTTATCCACAATAATTGCTTCGTGTCCAGCTTTATAAAGCTCGACTACCGTATGGGATCCGATGAATCCCAATCCACCTGTGACAAGTACTCTCATTTCTTTTCTCCTTTTCCTTTGATCTTAGATGATTTCTTTTTTGTCTTATCAGAGCTCTCTTCTGGCAACGACTCTTGCAAACTAGCAAGGATTGCTTCGGAGAGCATTTTATTTACCTGGGCATTGATGGAAAGCCGTAACGCCAACAAGCCAAGGGAATCACGTAACTTTTGGTCAGCGATTTCTTTTCCCTTCCGCTGCGTTTCTCTAGCGTGAAGTTTCAGAAGCGTCTCGATATTCTTGCCGAGACGTCTCGTCCCCTCGTGTATCCCATCGGTTTCTAGATTGCTCCAGAATTGATAGAGGTAAGCCTTATCCGCCGAGACGCGCTCATCCATTTCAATAAGGAACGAGATGTCCGTCATCGGAAGGATTTGCTTTAAGGTGCAGATGGCGATGAGGTAGCCTAGTTGCTCTCTGCCATATCTCTTTTTATTCGGCTCTTTGATGATTTTGGCTTTAACATAGTTATTGACCATGAAAGAGGTAAGCGCAGCCTGGTCTTCTTTGGTTAACGTGGAGAGAACCTCATTTACATAAGTGAGGACCTGCTCCATATAAAGTTCGATACCAGGCAGTTCCGAATAAGTCGGGAACGAAAAACGTTCGAGCGACTCCATCCGTTGTTTTAACTCTTCCGCGGTCTTTTTCATTCTTATCGCTTTCTGATTTCGATATTCATGATCTTGGCCACTGCAGCAGGATTGACTTTGCCTTTGGCAAGTTTCATAACTTGGCCAATCAAGAATCCAATCGCGCGGTCTTTACCGGCTTTGAAGTCTTCGATAGACTGCGGGTTGTTATCTAGCACCTCGGTGACGAATTGGAGAACCAGCCCATCATCAGAGCTTTGCTTCTCGATTTTCAATGCCTTTCTTGCCTCTTCGACTTCGCCACCGTTTTGGCAGATATAGTTGAAGATATCCGTGCATTGCTTATGGGAATAGCCGTCTTCTTGAAGTTTGACGATCTCAAAGAGTTTGTCTCCATCTAGTGGGAATTGAGCAATGGCGATGCCATTTTTGTTCAAGTAGCCATTGACTTCGCCGATGACGAAATTCGCCACGGTTTTCGCGCTCTTTTCCTCTTTTGCAGCACTTTCGAAATAGGCCGACATCGCTAAATCCGAGAGAATGATTTCCGCATCGGTTTTGGATAATCCCCAGCTAATATAACGGGCTAATTTCGCGTCATAGAGCTCAGGGCAAGTATCAATCGCGTTCTGCACAAATTCATCCGATAAAGCGATCGGGGTGATATTTGGCTCACAGAAATACTTGTAGTCCACCGCATCGGTTTTCACACGCATCAAAACGGTTTTACCGCTTGCTTCATCGAAACGGCGTGTTTCTTGCTGAACGGTTCCACCGCTTAAAAGCAAAGCGGCTTGACGCTCGATTTCATAATCCAAAGCGGCTTGAATGTTCTTCAAGGAGTTGATGTTTTTGATTTCGACTTTGGTGCCGAATTCTTTGCTTCCGTATGGGCGGAGGGAGACGTTAACGTCGCAACGAAGAGACCCTTCCTCCATCTTGCCATCGCTGGTAAGCGAATAGACAACGATGTTACGGATGGTTTCAACATAACGCATCGCTTGATAACCGTTTCTCATTTCAGGGCGAGAGACAATCTCGATGAGAGGGACGCCGGCACGGTTATAGTCTAGAAGGGAATAATCGGCGAAATGGAGTTGCTTGCAAGTATCCTCTTCCATGTGGATACGCTCAATGTTGATGCGTTTGATCTCGCCGTCTTGATCTTCAAATTCAAGATACCCATCTTTGCCGATAGGACGGAATTGCTGGGTGATTTGGAAACCCTTTGGCAAGTCCGCATAGAAATAGTTTTTACGGTCGAAATAAAGGGTATGGTCGATCGTCATATGAAGGGCGTTGGCAACGCGGATCGCGTTGATAACGGCTTGCTTGTTGACGACTGGCATCGTGCCAGGAAACGCCATATCTAACGGGGTGACTTGAGAGTTTGGAATACGGGAGAATCCATTGGGAGAGCCGGAGAACATCTTCGACTTTGTTTTCATCTCAACATGGATTTCCAAACCGATGATTGCTTCAAAGTTCATAAGTTGCCCTCCTTTCTGTTTAAGGTAGATAGTCCTTTTAATCCGGTGATTTTCTCTAAGCAAGCGGATGCTTCAAGGAGATCATTCTCTTCATAGGCTCTGCCCATGAGGTTAACCCCAAGAGGATAGCCATCTTCAAGGCCTAACGGCAAAGTGATGGAAGGAAGGCCAGCGAAGTTGCCGAGCGCAAGATGATTATCCGCAATCAGGTATTCGTCAGAGAGTTTATTCACTTTATCGTGGAATCCAGGGGCGATAGAAGGAGCTGCTGGAGTATAGATAAAGTCGTAGTCTTTCAAAATCTTGTTGGTTTCATCCACGATCTTGGCGCGGTTTTGCTGAGCGCGTAAGAAGAGGTCTTTTTGGTTCTCGCTCATAAGAGCAAATGAACCGATGACGAAGCGGCGCTTAATCAATTCAGAGAAACCTTGGGTACGGGCGTTGAACATGACTTCCTGATAAGTATTGCCACCGCGGAATGGCCCAAATTTAATGCCGTCGAGATTCGCGTTATTGGAAGTCGCTTCAGCGCAGGAAATCACAAAATAGGTCGCATAGATGGATTCAAGAAGTTCGCGAGAGAAGGAAACATTTTCTACCACCGCACCGGCTTTCTTGAACGCTTCGATAGAAGCAGCGAATTTTTTGAGGAACACATCATCGTGAATGGTGTCCATAATTTCTGAAATCACTGCAATTCTCTTTCCTTTTAGCCCTTCTCCATCGTTTTTGATGATTTCAGGAACCTTTTTGGAAGAGGAGGTAGAATCTTTGTCATCTCGCCCCGCAAGAGCATTCAACAAAATAGAAGCGTCTTCTACCGAGCGGGTGAAATAGGCTACGTGATCCAAAGATGGGGCAAACGGAAATAAGCCATAACGAGAGATGCGTCCCCAGCTTGGTTTGAAGCCGACAAGTCCGCCGAAGGAGGCAGGCTTACGAACGGAGTCACCGGTATCCGATCCTAAAGCAAACGGTACGATGGATGCAGCAGTAGCGGCGGCCGAGCCGCAGCTAGATCCACCCATCATCTTGGAGTGATCTTTGGCATATGGGTTATAGGTGATGCCTTTTTTTCCGGTGGTACCACTGCCACCCATGGCGAGTTCGTCCATCGTGGTCTTGCCAATCAAAACGCATTTTTTGGCTTTTAACTTGGCGATCACGGTCGCATCAAAAAGCGGAACATAGCCATCTAAGATATGGGAAGAGGCAGTTGTTTCGATGCCTTTCGTCGAGAAGTTGTCTTTGGCAACATAAGGGATGCCCCAAAGAAGGTTATCCACTTCGGGTTCATTTAAAGCGGATGCGAATACGACCGCGCCTTCTTCATCAATCAATTCGAACGCGTTATCCGGATTGCTTTTGGCACGCTCAATGGCTTCTTTGGTTAGTTCTAAGGGCGTGGTCTTGCGGTCCACCAAAGCTTGGTGAATCTCTAAAATCGTTCCATCTAAGTAAGACATATTAGAGCACCACCTTTGGCAATTTGATTTGCCCATCTAGTTTAGAGCCCGCGTTAGCAAGGGCTTCATCTCTTGGAAGCGGTTCTTCCGCGATGTCCTCGCGTAAAAAGGAAGTTTCACACGGGAATGGAAAAGTCATCGGTTCATATTCGTCCAAACCTTTGATTTTCCCAATCGTATCCATCTGTTTGATCAAGGTTTTAAATTCTTCCATCAACGTCGCGTATTCTTCTTCCGACATATCGAAAAGAAGACGGTGTGCGGCATCATGAAGAACGTCCATCGTAATTTCTTTCATCGGGTACTACCTTTCAATACGGGCATAGTATAGTGCGTAAGCACTAAAATTAGTAGAAAGAATAGTATGGTACTTCGTCAGTTTAAATACATCGTTTGTGCGATTTATAACGAAATGAAAAACGAAAAATCCCTGCAAAAACCAACTATTCGATGCTAGATTAGCATTTACATTTCTATGTGTGTCCTTAAATTCTCATCGTTTTTTCAGCCTTCCGCCTCTGGAAAATTCCATGACAACTTTCTTCCCGCAATCAGCAATCCCTCTTAGACCCCGTGACATGATCAACTTCTCTCGTTGAAGGAGGATAACCGGGCAACCACCGTTCTTGCGCAATAATTCGAAATCTTGAGTTCCGATAGCAATATAATGCATAGTGAAACCTTTCTTCGATGATTCAACATTTCCCAACAAAGCCCAGAACCCTAATTCAAATCAGGGAGTTGTGATTAGTTTCTATGGAGTAGGCTGCAGGAAATCATAAAGCATTTACCCATGAATTTGAGCAAAAGGAAATAAAGGCTATCCATTATCCATCCCGTGCCATTCTATTAATAGCGGCGCTCAAAGCTATCAAAAATACGTTTTGCCTCTGTGAAAGATAAATCCTGGTGTCTAATTAAAAAGCTTGCCAGTTGCTTATCTTCCTTGTAACGATTCTTCTTTTCAAGCGCAAAAGCATAAAGTTCAACCGCCATTCTCCGATTTTCCAATAATTCATAGACATAATAAGCGGCAAGCTTTATCAGGTGTTTTCTAAATCGGCATGAAACCTCGTCTACATGACCAAGTTGGTTGAGCACAACTTGACATTCGCCACCGCAAAAAGAAAGAAACTCGCATTTAGCGCAAGGAAGAGGATCGATATTTTTCTTATGCCCCGATTCCTCCGATAAAGCCGGACATCCAAATTCATTTCCATCAATATCAACCGCAAAACGCCTCACCCCTTGATCACATCGGCCGATACTTGTTGATCCAGTAAGTATTTGACAAACAAAACCACCGAAACAATCCTCGCCGTTCATAAGACGTTTTACCAGTGACGTGTCGCCGTTCGAAACATCCTTCACCAATTTCGTTACAAGTTCATCGTATTCGCGTTCCCAAAGCGCTTCGCTTTGCAAATCCATGGCCAATTCGCCGCGAATCGGCCGGACACTTATCGTTTTAAACAACGGTGAAATAGCAATGAGGGTGTCAAGGAGTGGAAAGGTGGCTACGCCAATAGAGACAGCGCATCCAACATAATCTTTGTCACGAACATATTCGATATTGCGAATAATCCTCGAATAAGTTCCAGTTCGATGCTTATCCACCCGAAACAAATCATGAACTCTCTCACAGCCATCAATGCTGACGCCAAACAAAACGCCGTGCCTTTGCAGTGTCTCCGCCACAATCGAGGTCAACAACGTGCCGTTGCACACAAAGCGAACCAACACCTCGCGCCTCAATTCGTTTTGCTTATCAACACACCAATCGGCAATTTTAAGAATAAGATCGAGTGCCAGAAGAGGTTCGCCATCACCAGATAAGTCTACAAAATACTTCTCCCCATCAGGATGAGCTATGAATAATCTTTCAAGAAATCTCTTCGCCTGGGAGAAACTCATTACTCGCCCGGTTTTTCGTTTGTTGAAGCAATATTTGCAATCAAGGTTACATGCATCGACAATAGAAAGGCAGAAAACATAATATGCCGGCTTATCCTTCTTCATCTGAACAATTAAGTTGGCTTCCAAATATTCCTTATATTCACAAGGAACAATGATGTGACGTTCAACATCGATGTAAAACTGTCGACCAAGCACAGTGAAATGTCTGGAATCATTCATGACAATCGCAACTCTTTTGAATTGTTTTGCTTGGAAAGCGTGTCCGCTAGCATCCCGGACGCGATCTCGTACATCCGCTCGCCGACGGACCTGTCGATCCTGTAGTGCTGCTCGACGGTCTTCATTGTCGCCATGGTGAGATTCTTGTAAAGCCTATATGAAACGGCGTCTAGGGAACGGTATAAATCGATCCTTATCTCGATCCCGTCGTCGGCGTGGAGGGATAGCGCGTATCTCTTGTCCTCGATATCCTCAAACTCCATTGGAGCAATGACGCCAGAGCCCGCCAAGGGCGAGGCGACGTCGCAAATCCGCGAATCCGTGACGTAAAGATACCTTATCAACTCGCCGCTTGGACCATAGCAAGTCAGCAGGTCGCACCTTTCGCTCATCAAGGCTATCCCCCTCCCCACGTCTTCGGCGTAGTAGTCGCGCTGGGAGTCGTAGTCATGGACCTCGAACATCCAGCTGCAGGACGGGAGGCAAAGGACAAGCGAGGCAAGCCCCGCGAGGCCGAGAGTGGGATGCCTCAGCATGAGGGCACCCCCAATGTCGAATTCGTCAAAATAAAATCGATAAAGCCTTGGGCAATCTTCTTTCTCCTCTCGAAACTGTCGTTCCCTTTTTCATTCAGTTTCATTAACCTTGGGTCCACAGTGGTATTGTTTGAGAGATTGTTGCCATCGCGCGTTATGCCGAGGTCATAATAAACCATATTCTCGAAGCGTTCCAAAAGAGGGTTATTTGGATAGGGTTGATATTCAACGGAGCCTCGCAAGAAATTGTCATATCTCCTCATAGCCACGTTCGAGGTGGGCGAATAATAAGAGGCCAAGGATTCGGAAACGGTCTTGCCAAGATAATTCATGTTTGTCCATGAGTTTGCAATCGCGTCAATATCAGAAATGATGTCAGATCGCGAACAAGAGCTAGACGCACCCATCATCGATTGAAAAATATTAGACATGTTTCCAAAGCCAGCGCTAAAAGTACATCCATCGATGACATTAGCCAGTCCTGTACTTGATGATACTTCATTTGCCATAGACTGAAGGTCCCCTGCCCAGGATGCGATGTCAGGATATCGAAGCGTCACGTTCGAACCTTCGTAATTTGCCTGTGTAGAAGCAAACAGGTGCGAGATATCCAAAAACGTATTGAATGAAGGCTCGAGTGGTTCTCCGATATCGCAGGCAGATGAAGAAGGTAGCCCTGACGTTAAATCCCCCAACAACTCATGATAATAATCATTGGGAGCCACCAGGCGGCCAAAAAAATCTATATATTTGAACCCATGCCCAATCGAAGCAGCTTTTACTCTTTCAATGTAAGGGCCATTAAGGGGTCCGCATACATAAGTAAATTCTTGCATCCAATTGTCCCCGAAAGCATATCTCCGGTTCGTCGCCCTAAGAAATCCTAGTACATTCCGATTGATTTCGTCTACTTCCGTATCGCCATAAAGGATCGACTCTTTTTCCAGTTCGCCGACGAGAAATACAAGAGAATCCATGTCTACCGTAATGGGCCGAATGGAGACGATCTGCCCGCAATCCGGAGTCGCTTTTGCATAATACCTTGGCCCCGGCCGAAGCTCCCAAACATGCCTCCCCGTTGATTCAATAAATTCGACTGAGTCAGGGCTAATTTCGTAAAAGAATTCGTGGTCGGCAGGCTCCACTACGGCAAACATGCCCAAATAAACCCCTTCAGTCGGAACAAGTGGCATAGATAATGGCGCGGCCGATGCCGCCACGCCGGCTAAACTCATCAACAAATCCATTGCAATATCCTCCATCAATATCATATCACCTGCATATTCAACAAAGAATAATCAAGCAACCCTTCGTAAAAGAAGAATGTAAGCAAATCAGTCGCGAGAACAAATTGGCTTAATTGCAGCCTAAGATAAACTTTCCACTATAAATCATGAGGATTCCTGCAAGCATAAAAAGGAAAAATCGCTGCATAACTCCAATATTTATATTTTTAATGGGGGCTTTTCCCGGCCATTGCAAAACGTTCAGAAACAATCGTAAACGCCATTATCAATCAGACTTTATAGGCAAAGAATGCCGGCGTGGCGTTGCCCTCATAATCGAAAAGGCATTGATTGGCCCATTCGTTGTTGGTGGGCTTATCAGTCTCGTGCGTGTATTCCTCGCCAATTTTCGTTGCCCAGGTAAGGCCTGCTAGCGGAAGCCAAAACGGCTCCCACCAGATTATGGCACCAACGTCATGTTCTTTTGCTCTCTTAAAGAGCTCCTTGGTGAAGGCAAGTTGCCCTTCCAAGGTGATTGGGTAAGGCGCATAGACGTTGTCTTGCGATAAAAGGTTATCCGAAAGAAGCGGTACGAATGTCTCATGAAGGTGGGTGCTAGCTTTGGTGGTAAAGCCATAGGAAGTCTCGACGATCCAAACAGGTTTATGGTAACGTGCCTTCACGGCATCGATGTTATCGAAGACCATGTCGAAGGTACCATGCCAATAAGGATAGAACGAGACACCGATGATATCGAAATCCAGTTTAGCCGCGCTCATTTCATCGAAGAACTCGCGATAGGTCGCTTGATCACCGCTTTTCTCAAGATGGATGATGATGCGTGTTTTCGGCATGACCTCTCTAGCAGCCTTGACGCCGGCTTTTAAGAGGCGAATCAACGATTCGTAATTGCCCCTTTTCCCGTCTGGGTTAGGTGTTAATTTTCCCAATGGCCAAAGCATGCCGTTGGTGATTTCGTTGCCGATTTGAACGCTATCAAGGACAATGCCATCTTTTTGGATATCGGTTAAGGTTTTCTTGGTGTATTCGTAAATCCCTTCAACCGCTTGATCGATGGTGAAATCTCTCCAAGCTTTGGGGAGAAATTGTTTGCTAGGGTCGCACCAGAAGTCCGAATAATGGAAATCTAACAAGATCTTGTAGCCCTTTTCCATCCCTTCTTTTGCCATTTTGACAAAGGATGGATAGTCAACCGTGCCACCACCATAAGGACGGCCTTGCTCATCATAAGGATTCATCCAAAGACGAAGTCTTAAAAGAGAGACGCCATTATGGTCATGCATATAGGAGATCGGTTCTACCTCTTCTCCCGAAACAAAATATCTTGCCCCCGCTTCACGCGTTTCAAGTATGGTTGAGGAATCGATTCCAAGAATCATAGTTCACCTTTCTGATACCGGTGGAAATGGAGAGGCTCGTTGTCCGCTCCAATCGGTTCTAAACGATCTGCAAGGTGACCGTATTTCATCTTGCAAATCTCATTATACTGAAGAACCTTTTTCTCGTCGCCGTGGAAGCAGCAACGAATGCAATAATATTCCTGTTTCTCTTCATCGTAAAACATATCGATGTCGAGGTCGCGGTTGAAACAAACCGGGCAACGGAAATTTAGTTTCCCTTTCTTAGCTTGAGCCATGATTTGAGCACTCCTTTGCTGCATTTCTTTTTGGCGATGAGGCCAAACATCGGCGAGAAGGCGATACCTTCCTCGGCGACTGGGCAAGTATCTTCCCCGCCAACTTCGATATAAGAGTCGATCTGTGGGACCTTAGCGTAAGCCACGCCGGACTTCCCTTCCAGTTTGCGGTTCTTATAAAGGTAAAGAATCTCTTCGTTATGATCGCCTTTCACACCAAGGGTGATGCCAGTCATATCAAGAGAATATTCCTCTCTGCCGTAGGTTCCGACGAGGTAATCTTCCATCTCGACTTCAAGGTTGTTCGGGTTTTCAAGGATGATGCGTTCAAAGATGATCGTGCCCTCGCCTTTTACAAAGGTGAAGCGGCTTTGCATCTTCAAAGAGCCATCCGAGAATTTGACTTCAAACGGATCGGTGGTCGCGACAGTGTTGCCATCGACTTTGGAATAGGTCGCCATGGTGCGCTCTAAAGCCAAATCAGCGACTTCGTTGCCGTATTTGATGCGGCAGGATTTCAAAGTCCCTTGTCCAGCATAATGAGTGAAATACCCGGCACGATAATTGGCTTGGATGATGTATGGGTAAGAGGCGTTATACGCATTTCCGGTTCCAATACCAACTGGGATATCGAGCTTGGCTGCGTAGTTGCGGAGATCAATCATCGCACCGCCTTGGTTGAAGTCGAGGCAGCAACGAAGGAATGGGTCATAGTACCAAAGGTATTGTTTCTGCGAACCATAGAGGATGTCCTGCCAAAGCGCGACTTCTGGAGCGTTGTAATCTGGGTGTTCTGCGCGATAGTAATCGGCATATTCTTCCATCGTCATATCGCGGAGGCGTCCCTCTTTCTTGAGTTTGCCATAGTACGCTAAAGCGTCTTCATAAGACTTCTTAAGCAATTCATAAGGGGCTTCCCAGCGGCCGAGTTTGTTCAGCCATCCTGGCCCAACGAACATCATGTTATATGCATGGCCATCATTGTATTTGCCCTGCTGAATGAACATGTCGACAAGGTTGAAGAAATAAGGAAGCTCATTGTCTTCGTAGATCATGCCGCGAAGGACGTTCTGCGGGTGGGTACCGAAGTTCGATCCGTTGCCATCGAAGCACGCCATCGGGTCACGAGAAAGATGTGGAATCGCAACAATGCCAGAATCATCATCCTTATCGGAAGCAGGCATCGCCGAATTCACCTTAGAAGGAATCCATGGAGCCCATGGACCGCCATCCATGAAGGTATACCAAGAGTTATTGGTGGTGTGATAAGCCTTAACGCCTTCTTCAAAGCAAGTCGCAACCGCGCATTTCACCATCGGATACTTTTCCTTGATGTAGTTGATAGTGAATGCATCAAGGTAATAGGAACCGGTGGATGCTGGGTAGAATCCGAATCTTCTTTTGAAGAATTCGAAGCAGTCATCGACGATCGCCATCTTATCTTCGTTAGAGAACATCCAAATGCAGAAATCCTTGGTTTTGTATTTCTCTTCGAATTGAGGGCAAGGTAGGCCAAGGAGGGTCAAAGCGATTTCATCGCCATATTTCTCGTGATGCTCTTTGGCAAAGCCTACGACCTCGTCGGAGAACAACGAGGCGTAGGTCATTTCGATTGTGGTTTTGAGACCGTTTTTATGAGCGGTCTCTTGTTGGAATAAGAAGATTTGGAGGGACTCATCCAAAAGGGAGTCGTCCCCAAGCTCATCCTTTTTCCCTGACTGCGTGATCTTCTGCGCGTATTCAGGTGCCATTTCTGGCCTGTGGATGAGGGTCAAAACAAAATCAGTTTTCATAAAATCACCTACAAAAGTCGGTTATTTTGCAAGAAGGAGGTCAGTGAAGTGTCCCCAAGAACCAGCCTTGCCATTCACACGAATGCCGATGGTAAGATCGCCAGCTTTGGCTAAGTTAATGCCATCGACAGAAACAAGGGTCGCGGTAGAAGCCCAGCCGTTTGGATTCATCTTCGCTTTAAGGTCAACGATGGTTTCGTTGCTGTTATCCACGAAGTAATAGAATTCAAACTTATCAAAGTTCTCAGGCTTATCGGCATTGATGAGGAAGCTGAAGGTATAGTTTCCGGCTTCAAGCGCTTTCAACTGCTTATGCATCGCAAAGTTATAAGCTGCGTCAGACCAGAAATGGATTTCTGTCGCGCAGGTAGATGGAGAGCCAACCGCGTCACCACCGCTGTTATCGACAACGTTCATGGCGCCACTATTTTCATCATAGGTCCAACCAATGGTCGCGCCGATGCTATTGGTTAGTTCGAAGCCTTCGTTTTCATCGACTGGAGCTTGCTCTTGATGTTTGGAGAATGACCAGACATCGCAATGTCCCCAAGCGTCGCCTTGCTGCTCGCAATAAAGACCGATTTTGAGTGTATTGGAGGTACCCGTGAGTTCGATTCCGTCAATCGCGACGCGAACCATGTACTTCGCTAAAGGTGAGCCATAGCCCTTAACAGAGTCGAGAATCGACTTACTGACTCTTTCTCCGCCATTGAGTTCATACCAGATGTCAAAGACCTTGTAGTCGCTCTTCATCGCGCCCGCCATAATACGGGTGGCAAGGTCGAAGGAACCAGCGGCGGTAACTGTGATGGTTTGGCTGAGTTCCCAGGTATTTTCTGAGGTGCTATACCAGTGGAAGTATTTGCTGCCATCGAGGTTGCCTTCCGATTTGGCTTCGATACGAGCGCCGCCTGGAACATTAGAGGTTGCTTCCCATGGAGCGCTGACTGCAACTTGCTCACCTTCTGGCTGATTCTCGAAGGAGAAATCATCGACCCAGTTGGTTTGAGCAATGACATTAGCAACGATGTTATAGGTATCAGAACCGCTGGAAACGGTGCCGTTGACGGTGAAGGTGCCATCATCGACGATCGCGTCGAGATCGGTTTGGCTCCAAGCAACTGGAGCAGTACGAAGCGCGTCGAAGTCAGAATAGGTTAACGCGGTGGAAGGAAGTTTGACGCCTTCGCGGAGGTTGACGGTGACTTCGATTTCGTTCTCGCGAATGCCTAAGATATGCTCGGTCGCGGCTTTGGAGCCGTCTTGGAGTAATTTATAGGTGCTGATGGAAGGAAGAGCTTTGCCAGTGAAGGAGAACCAGCCTTGGTTCGCCCATGCGGAACGGCAGGAGAATTCAGAATAGGTGACTTCCCATTTGGAAGCATCCCATTCGCCAGCCGCCACATCTTCTTTGGCGGTATAGATTTCGCCATTATAGGCAACGACATTGCCTTTCTTATAGGCGGTAGAGGCTTTGAAGTTATATGGATCACGGCCGTGAGCGTTGTAATACTGCCCAACTGGTGTGGCCCAGGTGGAACCTCTTACTGGAAGCCATGCTGGTTCCCAATAGAAGCAGCCTTGGCCGCAGTGATCTTTGGCGTTGGCGATGGTTTGAACGATATCGCGGATCGCCGTGGTTTGACCTTGCCAAGAGGTGAGATAACCACCTGCGTTTTCAAGGTGAGAACCATATTGATTAGACGCCCATTCGGTCGCTTCATCGGTGAAACCATAGGAGGTCTCAACAACCCAAGATGGCTTGTTATAGGTGTCTTTGATGTATTCCATCATCCAAGTGAGGTTATTTTGCTCACCGTGCCAGAATGGATAATAGGAGAGGCCAACGATGTCATAGTCGACATTGGCTTCTGCCATCGCGGCAAGAAAGTTTTGACAGCTCTTCTTGGTCTTGATGTTGGTGAGATGAATCATGGTTTTGATCTCAGGGAAGACGCTGCGAGAAGCATCAACACCCGCTTTCACCATCGCGGCGATGCCAGTAGGAGCTTCATTGAAGCGGAAGCCAGCAAGACCGGTATTCTCTTCGTTACCGATTTGAACGGAGTCGATGGTAACACCGGCGTTTTTAAACGCCTTAAGTGTGCCAGCGGTATATTCGCCAAGAAGAGATGGCATATCGGAAAGGAATTCGTCTTGCCATTCTTTCGGAACAAAGAATTTGGACGGGTCTGCCCAGTGGTCAGAATAATGGAAGTCCAAGAGGACCTTCATGCCTGCCGCTTTGGCGCGCTTGGCAAGATAGATATCAGTGGCCAAGTCGTTGCTGCCGCCGCCATACGGGAGGCGGTTTCCATCCGCGTCTTTGACAGTATCACTATAGGGATCGTTCCAAAGGCGGAGACGGCAGTAGTTCACGCCGTTATCGGCTAAGATCTTGAAGACATCGCCAGGCTTTCCGTCTTTATCATAATAGACGCCGCCATGGGCCTCGACTTCCGCAACCGCGGATAAGTCGGCGCCAAACGCGAAGTCATTGACGAGATTGGTGACCGGATTCACCTTGACGCTGTCATATTCATAAGCTTCGTCATTGATGAGCTCTTCCGAACCGCTTTCAACCGGGATATCTGGCTTGTATTCGGATACGGAGATGGCTTCGACGCTAGAATAGTCTTGCTTTGAAGTCGTTGCTTGGCCGCCGGTAGTTTGATCACCCGTGGTCGTAGCAGGCTGAGGATTGTTGCCACCGCAGGCCATTAACATGCCAGCGGCGCACGAGAGGACGAATAGGATTCGTTTCTTCATTGGATTTTACCTCCTTGGTTACGGTAATGAAGCGGTGATACGCCATAATAGGTCGTAAACACCTTTGAGAAATGCAGCGGGGAACTATATCCCACTGCTTTCGACACATCGGAAATGCTTGAGGAACTAGAACATAATAGTTTCGAGGCGGCGTCCATGCGCACGTCCGTCAGGTAACGCTTTGGACTGACCTCGCCTTGCTTGGCGAACAAGTTGGCGAGGTAATTCGGCGAGACGGATACCGAACGTGCGACATCAACGATGGTGATGGGGAATTGGAAGTTATTTCTGATATAAGCCTTCGCGGCTTGGATGTGGCCTTTTTCATATGCGTCGGGGGCGCTATGTTCACGTGACCCTTCGACCATATCGGAAAGTAAGAGAAACAAATGTCCAAGGCATTCAATTTCAAACCTTCCTTTTCCATAGAAAGAGTCATAAATGGATTCGAAATGCGTTTTCCAATTTTTCGTTTTATCGTGCAAAACCGGGTTATTTTTGGATAATCCAGCGCATTCAAGCAACGTGGATGCTTTCGATCCATCCACCCCAATCCAGAAATAGGACCAGGGGTTTTCAGTGGATGGAAGATAGGTCGCGCCTTCTCCGGCGGGGATGAAGAAGCAGTCGCCTGCTTTTAGCAAATAGGTCTTGCCTCCGAAGATGAATTCCCCTTGACCGGAATAGACATAGTGGATCACCGGATAGTCTTTGGGGGTGAAGTGTATGCGCTTATCCGCGATGCAAACTTCTCTCCCCGCTTCACGCAAAGCAAGCTCGAGATAGTAAGACACATCAAGGATAGATGGCTGCATCGCTTTATCCTTTCACGGCACCACCGGTGACACCGCCAACATAGTATTTCTGGACAGAGAGGAACAAGATGGAGAGCGGGATTGCGACGACAACCGAGCCAGCGGCATAAGCGCCGAAATAATCCGTGATGTTCATCTGACCGACGAAGTTTAATAAGCCTAGGGCAACCGTGTAGTCCTGAACAAAGGCATCATTGCCAAGGATCATCTTCGCGAAGACGAAGTCAACCCAAGGCGCCATGAACGAGGTGATCAAGGTATAGACGATGATTGGCTTAGAAAGCGGGACGAGGATTTGGAAGAAGATGCGGGCGCGGGAAGCACCATCGATCTTCGCCGCTTCGTCGATTTCCATCGGGATGGTATCGAAGAAGCCCTTCGCGACCAAGTAACCAAGCGCCGCACCAGCCGAATAGGCGATGATCAAGCGGACAAGGCCAACATTGAGGTGGAAGACATCTTCGAAGATGAAGTAGGAGACGAACATGGTAAGCATGCCAGGGAATAAGGCGATGACCATGGAGATGTTCATTAATCCTCTTCTCTTCTTGAACTGGAATCTTGAGAAAGCGTAAGCGGTCGCAAGAATCATCAAAGTGGAGAGAATCGTTGAGCAGACGGAGACGATCAAGGTGTTCAAGAACCAACGCGGGAACATGTTGATGTCGTCGATCTTGGTAAACAACGTCACGTAGTTTTCAATCGACCAGACCTTCGGGAAGAACTGGGTCATAACCGGACCAGAGAGTCCGCCGGTGAAAGAAACAAGGATCAACCAGATGATTGGGATGAGCCAAATCAAGACAAGCAACGCGATGAGCAAGTTATGGAGAATGGTGAGGATGGTCTCCTTTGCTCTTTTGCTGCGCATCTTGGATAAATTGCGATGCTGCGTAGCTGCTAATTCATCGGAATCTGGCCGTTTTGCAAAGATATCGAGAGTTTCGGCACCCAAAACCTTGGTAGAAAGATGTAAGTCATAGACCCCGTCTTTTCCGATGACGATATCCCCGTTGCCGTCTTGGCAATCGGACTCGTCGCGGTTAACACCGCTGAAGCCGATGTTGCGGCCACTGGAGACAAGATGGAGGTGATCACCCGCTGCGAGTGTAACGCTGAAAGCGATGAGTTCATCGGTTCCGACTCCACCAAGGAGCTGGATATTGCGTTTTTTGCCGTCTTTGCCAACGACGACGGCACGCCATGGATTGCGACGTGAAATTTCCATTATCCCATCCTCCTTTCTCTCTTACCACCTGTGGTGAGGTTGAAGGTGATCAGGGTGAATGCTGTCGAAATGACGAACATGATGATACCGACGATGGAGGCAAGATAATATTTCTTTTCCGCCCCTGAGGTGATCATGTTATAGAGCCAGGTGATCAGCAAGTCCGACTCACGGGCATTGACGTCGATATAGGCCTGGCTGGAAGAAGCGCCGTCCATCGTAAGAAGATAGATGACGTTGAAGTTGTTGATGTTAGAAACAAAGCTGGAGATAAGATAAGGGGTGCAAACCTGCATGATGTAAGGCATGGTGATCGACCAGAACATCTTGACGCGGCCAGCGCCGTCGATACGGGCGGATTCGTAAAGATCTTCTGGGATGTTGAGCAAGATGCCAGAGATCATGAGCATCAAATATGGGAAGCCAACCCAGCAGTTGACCACGATGATGGTGAATTTTGTGGTCAATGGGTCCGTTAAGAAACGGATGGATTCGTGGATGATGCCCCACTGCATCAACAAGGTGTTCACGATGCCGTTATCATCCAAGAAATAACGGATGAGCATCAAGGAGACGAACTGCGGAACGGCGATGGTAAGGACAAAGCCGGTACGCCACACCTTGGTGAAGCGGGTACGCTTGGAATTGAGCAATAAAGCAAGTAATAGGCCGCCGAAGAAGCAGGTGAAGGTCGCGAAGAACGCCCAGATAAGGGTCCAAAGCAACTGTCTGCCGAAGACGAAGGCGAAGCTGCCAGTCCCAATGCCGAAAAGTTCGCCCCAGTTGGAGACGCCAACCCAGCCAAAGTTTTCGTGTTGGACGGTTTGGCCGTTATTGATTCCGCCAAAGTTGGTGAATCCGATGAGGATCATGACAATGGTCGGAATGAGGGTGAAGGTGATGATACCGATGACTGGGATTGCCAAGACGGTAACGTAGAAGTGTTCATCGATCAAATCGTGGAAATCATCTTTCGCGCTTTTGATGGTTTTGTTGTCGGCGATATCGCATTGGCTGCGATAGACGCCTTTGATCGCGCCAAGATGAATGAACACGAAGGCGACGAGGATGATGATCGTGATGATGGAGAGCAACAAGATAAGGAAGGAGTTGCCGCCTTGTCCAGAGCAGCCTTCCCATTCCAGCGTTTCTTCGTTAAAAACGCAGGTTCCTTGGTTTTTGAGTCCAAGTTTTGCGAAGTTAGGAATGCCCCAGATGATTAAGGCGGTGATGACAAGGGCTTCAATCACGAAGTAGAAGACACCGCGTAACCATTGAGTGACGTAATGATGCTCTTTGGTGGTGATCAAATCGGAACGTCCATCGTCGGTTTTGACGACTTCGTGTTTGATCACTTCCTGATCGCGACCATGGAAGAAGTAGCCAAACCCAGTAATAAGGAAGGAGAGACGGGTAGCCCAGTCTCCGTGCGCCATGGCTTGGCCAATCGGCCGAAAGTAACCACATATCTTTCCCCACAGTCGGGCAAAGACGTTTTTCCTTTCAGCCTTTGGGGCGCTTTTTTCTTTAATAGTCATAAATCGTCTTTCGAATCATTATTCAGCGGCAGGACCAAGTTTGTTGATGCAAGCGTCTAATGCGCTTTGGATTTCGTCGTAGTTCAAGACAACGTTCGCGGTTCCTTCGCCAGAAACGACGTATTTCGCAGTTTCGGCGTCGTTAGCAGAGAGCTGGACGGACAAACCATTGGATGGGCCCCAGAAGCTCTGGTTGACCTTTTCGACGAAAGAGGTATCCCATTGATCGTTAATCGCTTTGACGACAGGATTGCTTTGCGCGTTAATGACAAGTTCTCTCGCCTGCATGTTGGCTGGCGCTTCGTTCAACATGTCATAACGGAGGACTTGGCTCTCATAGTTGGCCATGAATTCCGCGAAACGAGCAGAAGCGACAATATTGGTCTTATTCTTATTGATAATGGCGACCTTGAAGCCTTTGACCGAGTTCATTTGAACATCTTTGTTGGCAAGATCGAGGTGGTACTTTGGCAAAACCGAGGCTTTCGCATTGCCTTCGCCCCAGGCCTTGGCCAAACGGTTGTAGTCCCAGGTGCCAGAGATGGTTGCGACGACTTCGTTGGTGGAACCATCGGCGATACGGGTCATGAGTTTGTTGCTGGTGTCTGCCGACCAGTGAGCTTTGTACTGGCCATGAGCAAGCTTGACCATCGCACCGGCGACATCTTTGCCCAAGTTGCCTGCTTTCTCATCGGTATTGTTCCAGTTGCAAGTGACATAGGTATCGCCAGCGTTGCCAACGGCAGTAAGACCTGCACCGTGGAACCAGCCATCAAGATACCAACCGGAGTTATATGGATAACCGAAGGTGAGGTTTCTGCCTGCGGTTTCGGATGCTTTGTGGATCGCTTCAAGCAATTTATCGAAGCTAACGGTGTCTTCGGCCTTAATGTATTTGGCGTTGTAATAGAGAACAAAGCCGTTAGAAGCAGAGATTGGGAAGGCATAGACGTTGTCGTTTTGGGTAACGGCTTCGATGGCTTCTGGAAGAGATCTGCCAACGATATCGTCTTTAAGACCAGGAATCTGCTTTTTGCTGAGCTGTTCCAAAGAGACGAGACGATTAGAAGAGACCATGGCGGGGATTTGATCGTCGGCCGCGATCGCTAAGTCTGCGGCAGTGCTTGGATTTTGTTCCCAGTCGCCAGAAACTGAACTCTCAGAAACCGGTTTGATGGTGATGTTGTAATTGGACTGCGGGTTTGCGGCTTTGAAGTCTTTAGCGACCATCTTCACAAATTCAACGGAATCGTTGGATTCGCCAGCCCAAATGGTGAGGTTGCAAGTCTCGGTTGCAGTACCTGCATATTTGTTTTCCCAAGACTCGATGGACCTACGAGAGAAAATAGATGTGGATGTTGCATCACCTCCACCGCAGCTGACTAATGCAGCCGCGCTGGCTAATAGAAGCAAAGAGAGTTTAGATTTCATGGATATCTCCTTTAATCGAGCGAAAGCCCGCGTGATGACGTCATTATAAAATGTAACCGCTTACATTTATATATCAAAATCTAATGTTATTACTCATTAATATCACCAAATTAAAACATTGTTTTAAAACAAAGAATACGTCTTTGACGTGTTATATAAAATCTACGACTTCTTATATTTTTCAATATCAAAATCTATGGTGGCAATTTCGATTTCACACTGATTTCCCAATAGAAAACGCGCCCGTTAAGACGCGTTTGGTTTTAGGAGTTAACCACGAAGATTTCCAAGGTGCGACATCAGCTCTTCTTCGTCCATGATCTTGATGCCGAGCCCTTGGGCTTTGACGAGTTTGGAGCCCGCGTCAGTTCCCGCGATGACGACATCCGTCTTCTTGGAAACAGACCTAGAAACCTTAGCCCCAATACCTTCAAGCATCTCGGTTAATTGAGGACGGGTGAAGTTCTCTAAGCCACCTGTTAAGACAACGGTTTTGCCATAGAAGTAGGAGTTCGTATCGATTTGATCGGTTCCTAGATAATCGAAATTTACGCCCGATTGTTTGAGTTTTGCAAAGATTTCAAGATTTTTCTCATCGTGGAAGAACTCATAGAGAGAATGCGCTACAACAGGGCCGATGTCTTCGATACCTAGGTATTCCAGCTCGCTGACATCGTAGAAGGCTTCCAGCGTTTTATAACGTCTAGCCAGTTGTTTGGCTGTCTTTTGGCCGACTTCTTTAATGCCGATGCCAAATAGGAGACGTTCCAAGGATCGACCTTTGCTTTCTTCAATCGCATCGAGCATGTTCATAATGGCCTTATCGCCCCAGCCATCCAATCGTTTGATGTCTTGAGCGTATTGATAAAGGTTATAAATGTCGGGGATGCCATGAAGGAATCCTTCAGCGAACAACTCTTCCACCACTTTATCGCCCATGCCATCGATGTCCATCGCATCGCGGGACACGAAATGAATGATGGATTCGATCTTCCTCGAAGGGCAATCTTTATTCAAGCAATAATGGAGTCCTTGTACACGCGTTAATGGTTTGCCGCACTCTGGGCAATTCTCGGACATGATGAATGGCTTTTCTTCGCCAGTTCTTCTTTCTACCAGCGGGCGCACGACTTCAGGGATAACATCTGCCGCCTTGCGAAGGACGACGGTGTCGCCAATCATAAGGCCTTTTTCATTGATGAAATCTTCGTTGTTTAATGTGGCGCGCTGAACAAGGCTTCCAGCAACACGGACTGGTTCAAGAACAGCGTTCGGGGTAATGCGGCCAGTTCTTCCGACGGAAAGGAAGATATCAAGGAGCTTGGTCGTAACTTCCTTTGGAGGGAATTTATAAGCCGTCGCCCAACGTGGGGTTTTCGCGGTATAGCCTAAGATATCGTAGTCATCGATATTGTCGACTTTGAAGACAAGACCATCGATATCATAGCCAAGCGAATCTCTCTTTTTACTATATTCGTCAATATAGGCAAGGAGTTCTTCGACACCGTGAAGTTTGCGGCGTTCTTTGTTGGTTCTAAAGCCCTGTTCATCCAGCCAATCCAAACATTCAGAATGCACTGAATGCCCGATTTCTCTCGCGTTGACGAGATAATACCAATAAGCCTCAAGTCCACGATGGGCCGCAATGGATGAATCCAAGTTGCGGATGGATCCTGCTGCTGCGTTTCTTGCGTTAGCGAACAATGGCTCGCCATGTTCGATTCTTTCTTGATTAAGCTTCTCGAGGGATGCTAACGGCATATAAACCTCGCCGCGGACCTCGAATGGACGGGTTTCTTTGACGCGAAGCGGGATAGAACGGATGGTGACCACGTTATGCGTGACATCTTCGCCCATGTTGCCATCGCCGCGGGTTACGCAATATTGAAGTTCGCCATGATCGTAGACGAGCGACATACCAAGGCCATCGATTTTCACTTCGCCAACATAATCGATAACGTCTTTGTGAAGCGTTTCTCTCACCTTGCGGTCAAAGTCGCGAACATCGTCTTCGTTATAGACGTTTCCAAGCGAAAGCATGAGCCTTTTGTGGGGGATTTTGCGAAATTGATCCAAAACCATGCCGCCGACACGTTGGGTTGGGGAGTTTTTGGAACGGAGGTCAGGGTACTGCTCTTCTAGCAACTGGAGCTCATTCATCGCGCGGTCGAATTCCGCATCCGAAACACTAGGATTGTCTAGAACATAATACTCATAGGTCCACTGATCGAGTTGCTTGGTCAATTCTTTGACACGAGCTTGTGCAGAAACATAATCCATTAGGCTTCTCCTCCATTGGAACGTAATCTAGAAAGCATTGGGTGGCTGGCAAGAAGGGTCTTTTTGCCAAAGTTATCAAACTGGATGACGATGATGCTGGCGTCGATGATTTCAACGACCTTTCCGATGCCGAATTTGGTATGACTTGCGATATCACCAATCTTCCAATCGGTGATGCCGTTTTCCTTGGGGCCTTCTTGGACCGGCTTTGGCTTTTCCTCAAACGGCATAATCGCATCGCCGTCTCCGAAGAAATCCGATTCACTTCCGCGAGAGTTGCCCCAACTAGAACGAATATCTGTTCGACGAGAACTTCTGCCCCCATAGGTTGAGCCACGATAGGAAGAATAGCCACCGCTTCTTCCATATCCGCTAGAAGAATAACGGTTATCATCAGGAATCTCTAGGCCAGCTTCTTTAAAGAAGATAGATGGAATTGCATGGCTATCGGTGACATAAGAATAGCCTGAATTGGTCGTCATGAAGAGATCTTTTTTTGCCCTAGTCATCGCAACATAAGCAAGGCGACGCTCTTCTTCCATTCCATCATCTCGTTCATCGCGGCTACGATAGGAAGGGAAAGTGCCATCGTTCATGCCGATAAGGAAAACGTGATCAAACTCAAGACCTTTCGCGCAGTGGATGGTCATCAAGGAGACGTAGTTCCCGCCGTTCATATCATCTTGAGCGGTAAGCAATGAGATGTTTTGAAGGTATTCTTCAAAGGTGGATTCTGGATTTCGCTTGATGTAGTTGGTGATATCATCAAACAACGCATTCACGTTGCCAGCGCGATCTTCATCGAGATCTTGCTCCTCAGTGATATAGGTGTAGTAGCCGATATCGGTAATGAAATCTTTCAAGACCGATGAATAAGTTTCTAGATTCTCGGAGAGCTTGGCTTTGACTTGCTCCATTTTGCTAATCATCGTTAAAAGCGCGGTGATAGCCCTAGTTGGGATATCCTGGTTTGGATAATTCTCAATATGGGCGATGAGGTTATATTCGGAGACGCCCTCATTAAGGGCAGCTTGTCGAATCTTAAGCAAAGTCCCGTCTCCAATGCCTCTTCTAGGAGCGTTTGCGATACGTTCAAAAGAGATGTCATCTAACGGGTTCACCAAAAGCCTGAAATAAGCGAGAACGTCTTTCACTTCTTTGCGTTGATAGAAACGTAAGCCGCCGAAGATGCGATATGGCACGCCACGCATCGCAAATTCAGATTCGAAAGGGCGGGTAATGAAGGAGGAACGATAGAGCAAAGCAATATGGGTGTAATCGCCGTCTTTTCGCTTCAATTCTTCGACTTTCGAAACAACCCATTGGGCTTCAGACTCGGGACTTTCGAACCGTTTCGCGATGATGGGAGCGCCTTCCTGCTCCAAGGTGAAAAGGTCCTTAGGAACACGTTTTTTGTTGTATTTAATCAGGCGGTTCGCCCCGTCGAGGATATTCTTCGTTGAGCGATAGTTCCTGCTTAGGATGATGTCTTTGTAATCTGGGAATTCGATTGGGAAATTAAGGATGATGCCTTGGTTCGCGCCTCTCCAGGTATAGATGGTTTGATCTGGGTCACCGACAACATAAATGCTTGTTCTTTCGGTAGAGAGCAACTTCATCAATTCGTATTGAACGTTATTCGTATCCTGGAATTCATCGATGAGAATGTGACTGAACCTTCTTTCCCAATGCTGACGGACTTCAGGAACGGCTTTGAGGATTTTGATGGTAACAAGGATCAAATCATCGAAGTCAAAAGAAAGCATCTCGGTTTTCTTTTCTTCATAACGAAGATAGAAATCGAGACAGTCTTTTTCGTTATCAAAGGCGTTCTTATCAATATGAATGTCTTCTGGGTAAAGGCCTTTGGTCTTTTGTTTGCCGATGTATTGAAGCGCCATCTTGACCAAGGGATCGGATTTCTTTAATCCTTTCTCCTCGGCGATTTGTTTGACGAGCTTCTCTTGGTCATCATCATCCAAAATGGTGAATGAACGTGGATAATCTACCCATCTTGCTTCCTGCCGAAGGAAGCGAGCGCAGAAACTATGGAAGGTGGAGACTTGAAGATACATCGCCGCATCCTCCACGATTCTTTCAACACGGCTTTTCATCTCTTGGGCTGCTTTGTTGGTGAAAGTAACGGCCAAAATACGAGACGGATCAACACCCATCTCTTCAATCAAATAGGCAATTCGATAGGTTAAAACGCGGGTCTTACCCGAGCCAGCACCGGCAATAATACGAACGTGTTGATCAGGCGTCGTAACGGCTTTGACCTGGTCTTCGTTCAGCAAAGAAGCGTAATCAATTTTCATAGCGGGAATATTCTACCTTTGCTTTGCAAAAGCATAAATATGAAGAACGAGATTATTGTACACCGAACAAGGAAAAGAGGCTTTCTCCGACATTTAGTTAATTGTTAAAGATCAGGCGTGAAACTAGGGTTAATGAAATCAAAAATCGATACACGTATGCCCTATTTTGCCAAAACAAGCCTTTTAAAACGAAGATACGCATCATAAATGAAGATGAATTCTCTATAATGTTCGCGTGAAAGTTTTTAGGAAAAGGGAAACGGCAGTCGAGAACCTTGCTTTTATGGGGGTGGCAAGTGCCTTAGTAGGTATCTTCGCTTTGGCCTCCTCTTTTTCTGTTATCGCAAGTTTAGCCTTGATGCTCATTTTGCCCTTGCTTTCCGCGCTTGTGGCGATTATCTGCAAGTGGCGGTATCTACCTTTATATTTTGTAGCCAGCGTTGTCGTCTCTACCCTACTCTCCTTCGCTTCTTTCCAAAACGAGATTCTCTTCGTATTGCCTGCCATCATCTTGGGTATCGTTTACGGCATGCTAGAACGTAGCAAACTGGGCCATAGCATCTCCTTATTCCTTTGTGCGATCTTGGAGTTTGGTCTTTTCTATGTTTCCATCGCGGTGATCAGAGGCATTTATGAAATTGACATGGTCGAGTTCTTGCTGCGCTTCATCGGAAGACAAAAAGATGGCGTTACCGAGTTGATCTTCCCTTGCTTTGCCTTGGCCTATTCCTATGCCCAGATTGCCATCTTGCATCTTGTCTTTGAATTCACTTTCTCTCGCTTCTTTTTGCAGGAGAAAAAGGATTACCTCAAACCCTTCTATTTCATCTTGGGAATCGCCTTCTATGCCGCTTCTATAATCTTGGCGTTCTTCCACGTTGCACTAGCCTATATTTTCTTTGGATTATCGCTATATTGGACCGTCTTTTCCTTGGTTTCTTTTTTCCAAAAACCCTTACCAATCCCCGGTATTTTCCTTGTATCTAGTATTCTAATTACCCTGCTTCTAGCGAGCCTTTTGTACCGTTATATGCCCCCTAATACGGGGATGCTTCTTTATGGTGCTTTATTTGTCTTCGCCAACTTTGCAAGTTTTCTCAACGATTTATTGTTGAGAAAGAAGAAGTAGCCTAAAATATCGACATATGATGAACGGCCTGAAGAAATTTGGTTTGGGAATTTTGTGGGCGTTGCTTAGCCCCATCATCATTCTCGGAATTGCCCTTGTGGCGGTTTTCGGCGTCTTCAATTTCTTCATCCAATTCGTCATCATGGTGGTCAATTTCTTCCGTGGGAAAAAGCTTTTCCCACCCTTCCCGGAAGACGAGAAAGCTTATAAGATCCTCAAACGCGCTATCGATGAGCAAAACGGAGAGGAAAAGGCGAAGCAGCCCGTTCAGGCTCAGCCTCAGCAAGTTTACGTTCAGCAAAACTATTACACCCAACCCGGAGCAATGCCTGGTATTCCGCCACAGCAGAATCCTTATGGCAATCCTTATCAGGTTCCACCTCAACCACCATATACACAGCAGCCTCCTTATATTCAGCAGCCACAACAGCAACCACCCTATCAGCCATTGCCTAATCCACTTGACCAACAACCAGTGAATATGCCTCCTTTAGCGGAAATCCCGCAGCAAGAGAGACCGCAAGAAAAGGTCAACATTTTCGTCGATGAAGAGGAGGAAGACAAATGATTCGTCTTTATGCCTCCATTCAACTCAGCGATACCGATAAGAAGGCTTTGATCATCCTTTTGATTTTGCTCATCATCGCGTTCTTGATCATCGGGCTTTTAGGCGTTGCCATCCGCGCTGCTATGAATCATCAGGCAAAACGCGCCGACTCCATGATGCACGATGTCACCGTCACTCATGTCATCGATAATCCTCGTTCCTTCCGCTCTTTCGGCCATAAGAAAAACAATCGCGCCTTATACCGTGATTCCTTAATCCCGTTTGGCATCGCGGCTTTGGCCATGATTGTTTGGACCATCTATAACATCGCAACCGGCAATTGGGCGGAGAACATCTTCGCGCACTTAGGCGATCTCTTCTTCCAATTCGATTGGGTTGGGACGCCAGAGAATCCGGTGTTTGTAAAAGTGTTCGGCATGTCCTTGCTCAGCCGTTGGCCCGATGTCTCTCATTCTCCAGAATTCCGCTTGGAGCACCTCTGCTCTTATATCGTCGTATTCATGCTTATCGTGAGCTGGCTTTACTATGCTTATGTCTGCCAAGCCTTCATCTCAAGAGGCTGGATGATCAACCGCAGATCTAACGAAGTCTTCCATAAATCCTTGGAAGGATATAAAGCCGCGGAAGACGTAAAAATAAAACCGGACAAGCCGGTTCCACCTTCCGATTAAAGCGGGTATTGCAGAGATTTATCGTTTATTGGATCAAATTTTAAATCCCCGATGCGACAGGTTGGCCCGTCGCATTTTTTCTTGCCTCCGCTGCTAGAACTGCCACAAGAAGCGAGGAGAGATCCTGCTAACACTAAGATCAGTATGACAAGAGATTTCTTTTTCATAATCAGTCAATTTGGTTTTTGGCCATTGCCCAGCCGATGAAATATATGCCGCAGGTAAGTTGCAAGTCTATAAGATTCAAAACGAATTGACCCCAATTCCAGTTAGACATAACAAGGGCTCTAACGTCTACGAATAGGTTCACGATGATTAAGATCAAGGAGATCATCGCCATCAGCGGGGCAGCCGAGATAAACGGTCCTTTATCTCTGATCCAAGAGATGCCTCCAATGCCAGCGAAAATCAAGAAGATCGCGATGACTGGGTTTAAGCAGATCTTAATCGCAGAAATTGGATCAGACCATAAAGCATCAAATTCAGGACCGATGCTTTCGAGGATGAATTCTGGGTAAAGTTTATAAAGCGCGGCCCCCAAAAAAACTGCGATTAAGAAAAAAGCGTTGATGAAGAAGAGAACACAGCCCGTCATCATAAGACCACGGCCGACCGCAATCTTCCTAGGAAGTTTTGGCTTAACTTCAATTGCCTGTTCCATGATCAGCTCCCCATTAAGTCAACGATTTCCCAGATGACAAACGCAGAAACGATGATGCAAAGCACGACTAAAACCCAAAACGTGCGCTTAATCGCAGTTTCACGTTGAGCAATCATTTCCGGCGTGATTTCGCTTTCTTCTTGCTCTTCGATTTCGGTTTCGAGTTGTTCAGGCAATGCAACTTGTTCCATGGTTCATCAATATTTTAATGCAGACGATGTTCTTGGGTAAGGTTCGGTATCACGAATGTTGTTCACACCGGTGAGGTACATCAGCAAGCGGTCGAAGCCGATGCCGAAACCGCTGTGGATGCAACCGCCGTATTTACGGAGGTTGAGATACCACTCAAGGCCTTCGGTGTTGCCGAGGGCATCCATTTTCGCTTTCAAGCGGTCATAACGTTCTTCACGTTGGGAACCACCGATGATTTCACCTTCTCCTGGAACAAGGCAATCGCAAGCCGCAACGGTCTTGCCATCATCGTTCTCTCTCATGTAGAAGGCTTTGATTTCTTTTGGATAGTTGTACAAGAATAACGGGCCCTTCACGACTTCCTCGGTGAGGTAACGCTCATGTTCAGACTGGAGGTCCACGCCCCACTCAATCTTGTTGTATTCGAACTTTTTGCCGCCGGCGATTGCTTTTTGAAGCAATTCAATGCCTTCGGTATAAGTCATCTTCGTGAATGGGGTTTCCAAGACTTTGTTGAGCTTATCAAGCAAGCCCGGAGCAATCATTTGATTGAAGAACGCCATTTCGTCTGGGCATTTCTCCAAGACATAACGGATGCAGAACTTGATGGTTTCTTCCATCAATTCCATGTCGTCTTCAAGATCAGCAAACGCAATCTCTGGTTCAATCATCCAGAACTCAGAGGCATGGCGAGGGGTGTTGGATTTCTCAGCACGGAACGTCGGGCCGAAGGTATAGACATCGCGGAACGCCATCGCAAACGCTTCGACGTGGAGTTGACCAGAAACGGTAAGCGAAGCTTTCTTGCCGAAGAAATCATCGGTTGAGAGCTTTCCTTCAGCATCGTTGGTGGCAACGGTGAAAACTTGGCCTGCGCCTTCAGCGTCATTCGCGGTGATTTCTGGCGTATGAACGTAGACAAATCCTTTGCCTTGGAAGAATTCGTGGATGCCAAGCGCGAGGACACTGCGGACGCGATAAAGCGCGGCGAACGTGTTGGTGCGTGGGCGCAAATAAGCAATCTCACGGAGATACTCAAAACTATGACGTTTCTTTTGAAGCGGATAATCTGGGTCAACGTCTCCTAAGACAGCGATGCATTTCGCATGAATTTCGAACGGTTGTTTCATCTCAGGGGTCAAAACCACAACGCCTTCAGTCAATAAAGAGGCACCCGTCAGGACATGGGCGATCTCGTCATGATTGGCCAATGTGTTGTCATAGACGACCTGAACATTCTTAAAGCAAGACCCGTCGTTGATGGCAATAAAGCCGATCGAACCGGAGTCGCGATTGGTACGAACCCAGCCTTCGATGAGCACGGATTCGAGTTTGGATAAGTCTTCGCCCCTAGCGAAGCGAGCATAGAGCTCTTGGACAGTAATAGCTTTTGGTTGCATAGCGCATTAAGTATACGCATACGCGCAAAAAAATACACTAGACGAACGCGTTTTCGTGAAAGAAAAAGAGACTTGCTGACACAAGCCTCAGATAACTGTACGTATGGCCTCACGGATTTTGAAAATTTCCAAATTCTGGGCAGAACTCAATTATTTTGTCGTGTAATCGTCCCAATGGTCGATTTTCCAGTTCGGATCAACGCCCAAATCAAGCGGGGCAAAAAACTTCTTCTGATACAGGCGCTCAGCGACCTTGGCGATCATCGCCGCATTATCAGTCGTGCACCATAAAGGCGGAATGATTAGATCGATTCCACTACCCTCAAGTTTTTCTTTCATCTGGGCCCGCAGATAAGAGTTTGCAGAAACCCCGCCGGCGAGAATCACTTGGTTGACATGGTAGTCATGCGCAGCCTTTAACGCTTTGTCTAGAATCATGCCGATCGCGACGGTTTGGAAAGAGCACGCCATATCGTCTACATCAACGGACTCTCCTTTTTGTTTACGGTTGTTCACATAATTGATGACCGCGGTCTTTAAACCAGAATAAGAAACATCGTATTTGCCGCCTCCGGCATCCGGAATGGGGAGATGGATCACTGGCTTGCCTAGCTTTGCATGCTGATCAATTGGAAGGCCGCCTGGATAAGGAAGACCCAAAACACGGGCGACTTTGTCATAGCATTCACCGACTGCATCGTCTTTGGTTTCGCCGACGATTTCAAAATCCATGTGGTCCTTCATGATGACGAATTCGGTATTGCCGCCGCTGACGACAACACACAAAAGCGGGAACTTAAACTCACCGACGTATTCGTTCGCGTAGATATGACCGGCCAAATGATGGACAGGGATCAGTGGCTTTTGATAGAGCATCGCTAAAGTCTTCGCGGCTTGAAGGCCGACATGAAGACACCCGATTAAGCCAGGACCACGGGTAACGGCAAACGCATCCATGTCTTCAAAACGAAGACCGGATTTATCCAATGCTTGTTGCAAGCAAACGCCGATATTTTCGGTGTGAAGTCGGGATGCAATCTCGGGCATGACACCGCCGAACTTTTCATGAACTTCAATTTGAGTGGCGACGACATTGGCGAGCAATTTGCCATCTTCTGTAATGGCGACCGCGGTTTCGTCGCAGCTAGATTCAATCGCTAAAATCCTAGTCATTGACGTAACTCCTTACCATGTAAACGGCGTTCTCGCCATCATCGTAATATTGCTTCTTCAAGGTGATTTCTTCTAAACCGTTCTTCTTATAGAAGCCTCTTGCGGCAGCGTTAGATTCCCGCACTTCCAGCGTTAAGAACTCAATCGGTTCGGCTTGGGTTTCGAAGTCTTTCTCCATTTGTTTCCAAAGGAGCTGCGCGACACCTTTTCGACGGAAGCTTTCCTTGACCGCGATTTGGCAAATCGTCGCGGAATTGAACGTGATGTAGAAATCGATGAAACCAACAACCTCATGATCAACAACCGCGACATATAGATAGGCCACTGGGTTCTCGTTGATTTCATAGAGCATTTGGTTTTCATCGTAAGGATGATGGAAGCATTCGTTTTCGATCGCCATGACGGCTTTGAAATCGGCTGGCATCAGTTTACGGACGACGGTTTTGAATTTGCCCTTCTCATAAGAGTCTTTGAGATAAACCGGTTTTGCGCCTAGTGGGTTATCAACTTTATGTTCATCGTCCATGCACAAAAGAAGATTGTCCAAGACGTCATGATGTTCTCCCTCGATGCCTAAATAGGAGGCATCCCCGCAGACTGCAGCTTCAGGGTGGGAGGAAATGTAGTCTAAAACTTCAGCATTACTCCAAATGGTATCTTCGATCGTTTCGTCTTTCCCATATACCCCAACGTAGGAGCGTTTGCTTCTCGCATTCACTAAACAGAGTGAGGTTTTGCATGGGTTTTTAAGAATTTCTAAACTAGAAACGGCATAAAGAGGGATATGCAACGCCATCGCGATGACCTTGGCCACGCTCATGGCGATACGCACGCCAGTATAGCTTCCTGGGCCTTTGCCCACCGCCACAGTTTCAATGTCGGTTCTTTGAAGGCCGTTTTCCTTCATCAGGCGATCAATTTCAGCAACCAGCAATTCCGATTGGCGTTGCCAAGCTTCATAAGAGACTTTGGCGAACACGCTCCCATCGCGAGCGAATCCAACCGAAAGGTTTTGATCGGAGCTGTCCAAAAGCAAACTAACAGGCATGGAAATCCTCCTTTGCTTTTTCGATGAAAGCGGCCCAGCGAGGGTCATCGCTAGAGATCACGATCTTTCGTTGATCTTCGCCAAGATGATGAAGGGAAATCTTAAGATGCTCATCAGGAATCAAGGGTTCAATATAAACCGGCCATTCGATGAAGCAAGCACCGTTGCCTTCGATATACTCTTCTAAGCCAAGCTCGATGTTTTGGTTCTCAAGACGATAGGCGTCGATATGATAAAGCGGCAACTTCCCGCCGAAATAGCATTTCATGATATTGAAGGTCGGAGAAATTACGTCGCCTTCAATGGACAAGCCTTTGGCAACGCCTCCAACAAGCGTGGTTTTTCCCGCGCCTAAATCACCCTCCAAAAGGATAACGTCCCCCGCTTTTAACATGGAGGCCAACATCATTCCGAAGGAGCGGGTCTCTTCTTTGCTATTGGATACAAAAGATACTTCCATAGTTCACCTGGTTTGCATTATACACACTTTGTTGAATTATTATTCAGCACGCTTTGGCTTCATCGGCTGATTGAAGGCTAAGAAGCGATCAAAAAGACGGAAGATTTCCTCGTTTTGAAACGGAATGACGCGGTCGGCGATCATCTGCTTCACTTCCTTCATCGATTTGGCGATGACGCGTTGAAGCTCAACGGGATAGCCATAGGTTTGGACATGACGGGCAAACTCCCCTTCATCGAGGGTACGTTCTACGCCGTCGGGATATAGTTTCACATCGAGGTCATAGTCGATGTATTTCAAATAGTCCTTATCCCAAATCGTCGGGGAAGCGATATTGACGTAATAGCAGATGTCCTTTTCAGTCTTAAACATCGCGATGACATTCATCCACTTATGCTTGTAGAGGATGAAAACGGCTTTCTCTTTGGTCACCCATTTCCTGCCGTCGGATTCGGTCACCATGGAAGCCCTAGAAGCAAGCGCCCAATATTCTTCGGTCTCTTCAACCAAGTAAGCGGGGCTCCATTGACGATGCAAAAGACCATCATGCTTGTACGCCTGTACTTTTCTCCACCGCGATAAGCGGGAATCGTTCTCGTTGCTCATAATTGATACCTAACTAGCTTTGAGGTCATAGACCTCGACTCGCCTATATTATAAAAGCAACATGGCTTTTCTCATAGAGAAAAATAGAGCCTCATTTTCTAGGGATTTCAGCAACAAAAAGCAGCGACAAAATTCCAAAAGCAGCTGAGATTTGCAAAGATTTTAAAAACCTCTCTCATTTCTGGAGAGGTTTGGTGGGAAACGTTTATTCCTCTTGCGCCCCGTTCATCAGGAGAGCGATATCAAGGAACATGCGAATCTGCTTTTTGAATTCCATGACGTAATACGGATCAAAGGCATCTTTGTTTGGAAGGACCATTAGGTCGTCTTCATAGCCTAGCGCCCAATAGGTACGGCCTGGCTCAATCGCAATGGCAACGTCGACAAGCAACGAGTCGGTGCGAATTTGATTCAAAGCAGTTTTAAGCTTGTGGGTCAGAATCTTCTTAAGTGGTTCTGGTCCATAGACGGCGTACTTTTCGTTCTCTTCAATCGGCTGCATATCGGCGATGACAAGAGGAGGGATCGCACGGCTATTTCCTTTGAAGTAGATGAAGAGTTTTCCTTCGCATGGGAATTCCAAAGCGTTATGCGTTCTAAGGTATTTCCCGACGAAGCAGGTTTCTAATCCCTTGGAAGCATTTTTTTGGACCGCCATATCGGCGATCGCGCAGTCCATGTTCTTATAGGTGAAGGTGATGGCTTCTCTGGATCCGACCTGGGCGAATCCTGGGTATAGTCCGGAGGCTTCCACTTCCGCATCGTCAACTTTGTTCTCGTAGTTTCCGTTGACTTCGATATCTAATCCATCGAAGACATAGCCATTCAATGCATTGTAATAGGCGGTGAAATAGGCGGCGACGCCTTCTCTATCTTTCTTCTTTTGGATGAAGCCAAATCCGACGATAGCAAGAATGCCAGCGGCCGCGATGCCAAGAGCGATATAAAGAGGGACTGGGCCAGCATTTGGCATCGTCAACGTTGGGACGATCCAACCAACGATGATCAAGGTCAAAACGACAACCGCGACGATCATCTTGATTAAGGACATCTTACGGTATCCCTTATTCCAGATGATGCGGGCGTTTTCGATATCTTCGAGTCTCTTATCTTCGTATTCGTAAGACTTTAAAACCGGGCGCCTTGGAGGCTCTTCCTCTTTCGGTTCTTCAGCCGGTTTTTCTTCTTCCTTTGCTTCGGGCTTTGGTTCTTCTGCAACGATGGGTTCTACCGGATGTTCGTCCAGGAATTCGTCTTCGTTAACTTCTTCGTTTTCAACAGGGGTTTCCTGCTTGGCTTCGTCTTCGTTCATACTCTTCCCTCCAACTTCGGCACATTATACGCTAAAGGGCAATATCGTAAAAGAAGACGCTGTCTTCTATACCCCAAGAAAAAAGGACCCGCAGGCCCTTTCTTAGATTTTTTCTTGCGCTAAGCGCTTTGCCGTTTTCCTTCGGATGAAATAGTAGGCTAAGAACAGGGCGAACAACGCCAAGCTGACCCCAAGCCAAATCCAATAATCGGTCACGGGTTTGTTCTTTTGGTAGGAACGGATCAATCTCGCTAATGCATAGATGAACGAGATCAAGGAAGCGATGGCGATCTCCAAACTCCAAATATGAAGGCTTTCTCTTCCTTTGACGGCGCAATAGATGAGGTATGCGCCGGCGCAGATTAGCATAAAGAAAAGCAAGGCGAGCACCATGAAATCCTGATTCGAGGAAACTTCGGTTCCCCATTCTCCGCTTTCAACGGTATATGACATGATGAATTTGACGAGGAAGGTGATAAATCCACCAAGCCCAGCCAAGCCGGTGATTCCTCCTAAAACGAAACCTGCAATCATGATTCACTCTCCTTAAGGCTATGATAAAGGGCAGACGGGTCTTGATACAAAGACGGTGCTCTCCAGAAAATCAGCATCGCGATCAAGGTAGACAGCACGATGCACGGGCCCATATAAGCGATATTATAGACGAAGACATATAGATATGGGTTCATCCAGGTAAGATCCCATGCAAAGCTGCTTGGGTCAGCCCAGAAAATTGCACCGGCCGCATAATGGACCGCGAATTTCGCAAACCCGCCGACTAAGCAACCGACAATCAGCCATGCGGCTTTGCCACCTCTAGTTTGGGAATTATCAAAGGCTGGTTTGAATAAGCCCGCCAAAGCAACAACCGGATAAGCCAAGACATAATCCAAAGCAACTTGAGCTGTGGCTTGGAACCAAGTGCCGGGGAGAATATAAGGTCCGGTGGCAGTGTCGAGCAAACTCATAATGAATCCGGTCGCGAGGGCGGGTAGGAACCCACGGCGATACGCCATGATGATCACTGCGACCATCGCAAAGCCGATGGAACCGCCGTTGACGAATAGTCCACGCGAGATTGCGGACTGCAATTCGTCAATCACAAACCCAAGCGCCGCGATGATGCCGATCTCAGCCATCACGCGTACTGGGCTTACTTTTTGTTTTTCTTTCATGAAAAACTCCTTTCCGCTGGATACGACAGGAAAGGAGAAAGAGATAACGTCCTCGATTTCCTACGCTGGCATGATCCAGTTCAGGTCTAAGGGTCGCATTGCTGCCTCTCAGTCTTTCGACTCCCCTATCGATGAGAATATTATAGTCGTCCATATCAAAAAATGAACATCTAATTTCTTAAATATTTATGGATAAAAATCGTTAAAACAATGCATTTCCCCAGCGGATTGGCTCTAAACCGTTCTGAGAAAGGTATTCGTTGCAGCGAGAAAAGAGATGGGTGTTGAAGAACCCTCCCCTGTTCGCGGATAAAGGAGATGGATGCGCGGCGGTCAAAACCAAGTGCTTCGGATTGGTTAGCAAAGGACGGAAGCTTTTGGCAAACCCTCCTAGAAGCAGGAACACCATCGGTCGATCATCTTCGTTCAAGCAGGAAAGTACATCATGAGTAAGATCGAGGTATTCTTGCTTTTGATGGGAAAGCGCTTCGTGAGCACGAACCGTTAAATTCACGTTTAGAAGCAAGACACCTTGCTTAGCAAGATAAGTGAGATCGCCGTCATTATTGTTCATATAGATGCCAAGGTCATTCTCAATCTCTTTGTAGATGTTCTTTAATGAAGGCGGAAGCATCACGCCACGTGGCACTGAAAAGGATAGCCCCATTGCTTGGCCTGGCTCATGGTAAGGGTCTTGTC
>OCTW013424376.1_pt1 | contig 66179 bp, 60 predicted proteins | sample 1539671 | NCBI WGS metagenome assembly OCTW01 (sample SAMN02144230, study PRJEB22623) | gut metagenome | biome: sheep rumen | host: Ovis aries | place: New Zealand | reverse complement strand
GAGAAGCAGAATCATTTTTATCAGGAAATCAGAAAGAATGCCGACAGATTACTTGCATTGATAAATGATATTTTGAGACTCTCGGATTTGGATCGGAAAGATTCGGAGTTACATTTTACCGAGGTTGACTTATATGAGACGGTCTCAGAATGTATGGAAGTCCTATCAGTTAATGCGAAACAAAGAAACGTGACAATAGAGCTTGAGGGGGAAAGGAGTATTGTTTGGGGAAACAAAGATATGCTCAAAGAGTTGGTTGAAAATCTGGGGCAGAATGCAATCAGATACAATAATCCCAATGGCAAGGTAAAGATTTCTGTGGGAACAATGGATGGTCAGGTTGCCCTTACAGTGAAGGACAATGGAATAGGAATACCTGCTTCAGAGCAACAGCGAATTTTTGAACGATTTTATCGTGTTGATAAAAGCAGATCAAAAGCTACAGGTGGAACAGGGCTTGGTCTTGCGATTGTAAAACACATCGTTGAGATTCATGATGCCAAAATTGAGTTAGATAGTGCGCCTGGGGTAGGAACGACGATATCTGTGTTGTTTTAGAATTATTTTTTTCTTCTTTATACCGAAAACCACAGAATTATTATATAATCGTTAGCGGTGTTATTTGATCCGGACAGCGTGAAAAAAGCGCCTTGGACCGGAATCATATTTTCGAGGGAGAAGAATGGAAAGTAAGGAAATTGGGAACATCATTGAACTGAATCATGTGATGAAGCGTTACGACGATAATGGGTTCGTAGCAGTGCATGATTTTAATCTAGAGGTGAAGAAGGGCGAATTCGTTACCTTTCTTGGACCATCAGGTTGTGGAAAGACCACAACGCTTCGTATGATTGCAGGTTTTGAACTGCCAACAGAGGGAGAGATCCTCTTAAATGGTAAGTCTATTACCAATCTGCCACCATATGAGAGACCAATCAATACGGTCTTTCAGCGTTATGCATTATTTCCACATATGAATATCTATGACAATATCGCTTTTGGCCTAAAACAGAAGAAACTTCCTAAGGAAGAGATTAATCGTAAGGTAAAGCGAATTCTTAAATTGGTCGATTTAGAGGGATTCGAGGATCGTAGTGTGTCTACGCTGTCAGGTGGACAGCAGCAGCGAATCGCCATTGGCCGCGCACTGGTAAATGAGCCAGAGATTCTGCTTTTGGATGAGCCTCTTGGAGCATTGGACTTAAAGATGCGTCAGGAGATGCAGATTGAGTTAAAGGCCATGCATGATCGCTTAGGCATTACCTTTATCTATGTCACCCATGATCAGGAGGAAGCTCTGACCATGTCGGATAAGATTGTTGTTATGAGTGAAGGAACCATCCAGCAGATTGGTACACCCGAGGATATCTATAATGAGCCGAAGAATATCTTCGTGGCGGATTTCGTAGGTGAGTCTAATATCTTCTCTGGCATAATGACAGGAGATAAGCGGGTTCGTTTCTGTGGTGGTGAGTTCGAGTGTCTCGATGAATTCCCACAGGGAACACATATCATGGCGGTTGTACGTCCAGAGGATGTAGAACTGGTTCGTCCAGAGGATGGTATTATCCAGGCAGAGGTTACCTCTATCATTTTTAAGGGAATGCATTATGAGATTACCATGCAGGCAGGACGTAATGAGATCGTATCCTGCGGAACGAAGTCTGCAGCAGTCGGAGATCGGGTTGGTATCATACTTGAACCAGATGGTATCCATGTTATTAAGGCTGAGGATAATACCAATACCTTCCGTGTGGATGTAACCCGTGATTTTGGTCTTGAATACAATGGAGAGACATTGGCAGACAGCCAGACTCTCTTAGACCTCTTCCCAGGATCTAAGCAGTTAGAGGATGGAAGCATTGTGGATACCAGTGGATCTGAGATTGACTTTGATCGTTATCGCATCTATGCATCCATTCAGCCTGGTGAGATTGATATGACCGATAACCAGGAAGAGGGCCTAGAGGTTGGTAATATCTATAACCTGATTTATGAGGGTGATCATTACCTCTATGTTATCCATACAGAGAGTGAGCAGGACTTTGTTGTCTATGATGAAGATCTATGGAATATGGGAGACCGTGTCGGATTGATTATTCCAGTGGATAAGCTGAAGTTCTCTGTAGTTAAGAAATAAGGAAGGAGAGGGAGTTATGCATTTTTCCAGAAAAAGTCTGGGGATTCCCTATGCAGTCTTTTTGCTGCTCTTTGTAATTGCCCCCCTTCTAGTGCTTTTTTACTATGCTTTTACAGATGGTAGCGGGCAGTTTACACTGATGAACTTAACAGGATTCTTCATGAATCCCAATACCATGGGTACCATGGTCTATAGTTTTGCTCTGGCTACTGTAACCACCGCAGTGTGTGTAGCCCTTGCATATCCTCTGTCTTACATCCTGGCTACCAGCCGGATTAAGTCTAAGACCTTAGTTATTATGATTTTTGTAATGCCGATGTGGATTAATTTCTCCCTTCGTATTACTGCTATGAAGGAGATTCTCTCTGCAATTGAGGGCAATCTGGCCATGCATCCATTTTTGAATGCTGTGATTGGTATGACCTATGACTTCTTACCATTTATGATTCTGCCAATCTATACCGCAATTGCAAAGCTTGACCCAGCATATCTCGAAGCAGCAGAAGACCTGGGTGCGAATCCGAGAAGTGCCTTTTTCAAGGTAACCCTGCCTCTGTCTATGCCTGGTGTCATTAGTGGTGTCATGATGGTCTTCTTACCAGCTATGACCAACTATGTGGTACTGGATATGCTTTATAATTCTACCTATATCATGGGCTCTCTCATTGGAAGCTATTTCGCTGCCTATAATTGGCACGGAGGCTCTATGATTGCTCTGATTCTCTTAGGTATTATCTGCCTCTTTACCTACCTCTCAGACACAAGAGAGGACGCGTCGGCGAGAGGAGGTGCAGTGCTGTAATGAGTAAGTACTCTATGTCGGAAGTTGGCAGCCGTAAGAAGAGTAGTAGCGTGGTACGTGCTGCATTCTTTGTATTCATGCTTTTGGTGCTCTACATGCCAATTTTGATTCTGGCTCTGTATAGTTTTACAGATGCAACCAATATTGGCGCGACTCCATCCTTTACCCTACGGAATTATCACATCCTGTTTACTTCTGAGGATCTTCGAACCATGATTATTGGAACTCTGTCCCTGGCAGTTGGTTCTTCAGTAATTGCGACCATCTTAGGTACCATGGGTGCCATCGGCGCTTTCTATTCAAAGAATCGTATGCGCCGGGCAATTGCCTCCATGAATCAGATTCCAGTAGTAAATGCAGATGTAGTGACTGGTTTCTCTGTCTGCGTTCTCTTGGTTGTTGTACTTGGAATTAATAAAGAGACCTATATCCCTCTGGTGATTGGCCACGTGGTTTTATCGGCACCCTTTGTCTATCTGTCTGTTCTACCGAAGTTAAAACAGATGGATCCAAGCCTCTATGAGGCAGCCTTAGATCTTGGCGCTACGCCATTTCGCGCCCTTCGCCAGGTTGTTCTGCCTCAGCTTATGAGTGGAATTGTATCTGGATTTGGTCTGGCAATTACCCTGTCTCTGGATGACTACTTTATTGCGACCTATACCAAGCCGGCAACCTTTAATACCATCAGTACCTATGTAGTAAATGCTACCAAGGGATCTAATACCACCATTAAGACAGCACTGTGGGCACTTTCCACTGTGATTTTCCTAATCGTTCTGTTGATAGTCATCATTGGGAACCTTCGTACACGTAGAAGAGAGCTGAGAAGGGAGGAGTAAAGTGCGAAAAGATAAACCGAGATTTAATAACCACTTCTTCCACCGCCTTGGTGCAACAGTTGTTGTCGCTGGCCTCCTTCTTACCATGCCAGGATCTGCTATGCTTGCATGTGCCAAGGGAAATGATTCTACGAAGGAATCTGGTGGAGATACCCTTACCCTGCGTGTTTGTAACTGGGAGGAATACATCGACACAGGTGACTGGGGAGATGATGAAGCCATCGAACTCCCATCAGGAACCATTATGGGTAAGAATGCCATGGTAGATGATTTTGAGACCTGGTATAAGGAGACTTATGGAGTCAATGTGAAGGTAGAGTATTCTACCTTCGGTACCAATGAGGATCTCTATAATATGCTGACTCTTGGAGATACCTATGATCTTATCTGTCCATCTGAATACATGTTTATGAAGCTGGCCAGTGAGAATGAACTGGTTCCTCTTTCTAAGGAGTTCTTCGATCAGAGCAATCCGAACAATTATTATGTGAATGGCCTGTCGCCTTATATTTCTAATATCTTCGATAGTCATAAGATTAGTGGAAAGCCCTGGAGCACCTATGCAGCGGGCTTCATGTGGGGTGTTACTGGTATTGTCTACAATCCAGATAAGATCTCTAAGGAAGAGGTATCCACTTGGAATGTCCTAAAGAATCCTAAGTATAAGAATCAGCTGACCATAAAGGACAGTGTGCGTGAGTGCTACTTTGCAGCAGTTGCAGGCCTGAATCACGACAAGCTTCTCTCCAATGAGTTTCGTAATGATAGTAACTATAAGGAAAAGCTTGAAGAGGTTATGAATGACACCTCACCAGAGATGATTCAGAAGAGTCAGGACTGGTTACAGGATGTGAAGAATAATGTCTACTCCTTTGAGGTCGATGCTGGTAAGGCAGACATGGTTACTGGTAAGGCGGTGGCCAACTATCAGTGGTCAGGTGATGCAGTCTATACCATAGATCAGGCAGAAGAGGATGATTACAAGCTGAACTTCTGTGTCCCAGAGGAAGCATCCAATATCTATTTTGATGGCTGGTGCATGCTGAAGAATGGCATCGGCCAGAATAAGGAAAAGCAAAAGGCAGCAGAGGCTTTCATTAACTTCTTATCTCGTCCAGACAATGCCATTCGTAATATGTATTACATTGGCTATACCTCTTGCATGTCTGGCGGTGAGGATCCTCGAATCTTAGAGTATCTGAAGTATAAGTATTCCGCAGCTAAGGATGCCAAGGATACCACAGACTATAATTTGACCTATTTCTTCACTGGAGATGATCAGGGGAAAGAGGATGACTATATACTCCATGTTGAGACAGAGCAGTTGGATCGACAATTGGGAGCCCAGTATCCAAGTCCAGAGGTCATCCACCGTACCAGTATTATGGAATACTTCACGCCAAAACAGAATGAAGATATCAATCGTATGTGGGTGAATGTCCGCTGCTTTAATATCTTAAAGATGCCGCTCTGGGGCTGGTTCTTCCTGTTCGCAGGGGTGATAGGTATCCTGATTTTCTCCTTCCGGAGAATTCGAAAAACCAGAAAGAGAGAATCAGTTTCTTAAAATTATCTTAAAAACACAGTATTTGCGACAACTTTCGTTGCTTTCGGTTATAGAAAGTGCTAGATTAAGTTCAGTCATACAAGTACTTTTAAAAGAGCATTGCAGGCAAAGATGTCAGACGGACAAGACACCTGTATTGCTCTTTTTTATGTGTGACCAATAGTCAGTTTTCCATTTATTTGGCTAGTCCAAAACAAGATTTGACTAGTTTTTGGAAAAAGAAAGGACTATAGTTCCAAATGGTTGGTTGTCACAATCAACAAAAGAGAAGCATGGTTTTTGTGCAAGATTTACAGTATATCCCACAAATATTGCAGGTGTTTCCACGGAAACCATGGAGTTATCAAAAGGAGGTGTTGCAGAATGGACGCCCTAGTAGATGAATTATTGGGCGAACTCAACTGCGAAACTGTTTTTACTATTCCACTATTTGGCGGGATACCAATCAATGAATCAATTGTTGTCACATGGATTATGATGGCTGCAGTGTTACTTATCTGCCTCCTTCTGACACGTAATCTGAAGGTGAATGATCCAGGAAAGGGCCAGCTTGCTCTAGAGGGAGCAGTACAATGGCTCTATAACTTTTTCGACAATATCATGCATGGTGAAGGACGGCAGTATTACTTTTATCTGATGTCTGTCATGGTATACATCGGAATGGCGAACCTGATTGGCATCATTGGCTTCAAGCCACCGACAAAGGATATCAATGTGACAGCAGCTCTTTCTCTTATGAGTATCATTTTGATCCAGGTGTCTGGATGGAGAAAGAAGGGCGCAAGAGGCTATTTCAAGAGTTACGCCCAGCCAATTGCAATTATTGCTCCACTGAATGTCCTTGAACTTGCCATTAAGCCATTGTCCCTATGCATGCGACTTTTTGGTAATGTCTTAGGCTCCTTCGTAATTATGGAATTATTAAAACAGATTGTTCCCGTAGTTGTCCCTGTGGTATTTAGCCTGTATTTTGATGTCTTTGATGGACTGATTCAGGCTTATGTATTTGTCTTCTTAACAGCTCTTTTCATGTGTGAATCCATGGAAGAGATAGAAGATTAATCACAAATAGTATTGTTTAGTATTTAATAAGGAGAATTTATTATGTCATCAACACTTTTAGTAGCAATCGGCGCAGGAATCGCAGTTCTTACAGGTATCGGAGCAGGTATTGGTATTGGTAAGGCAACATCTGCAGCAGTAGATGCTATCGCTCGTCAACCAGAGGCTGCTTCTAAGATTCAGACAAACCTTCTTCTTGGATGTGCACTTGCAGAGGCAACTGCAATCTATGGTTTCGTTATCGCACTGATGATCATCATGGTACTGAAATAATTCGATTGAAGGAAGTATACAGATTGCATGGGGTACTTCCCCATGGTCTACATTTCTATAAAACAAGGAGGAATGTATCATGCTGAATATCACATTTCCTTCCATTGTCTTTACAATCATTAATATCCTGGTATTCGCTTGGATTATGAAGAAGTTCCTCTTCCAGAGGGTCTTAGATGTAATTGATGAGCGTCAGAAGAATATCCAGGCCCAGTTCGATGAAGCGAAGGCTAGAGAAGATGCTGCCGACAGCAAAAAGGCAGAATATGAGGCTCATATCCGTGATGTGAAGTTAGAGTCGGAGAAGATTCTTGAGGAATCAAGAGTGAAAGCGGAATCAGAGCGACAGAACCTCTTAGAGGAAACTCAGGCCGAGATCTCTTATATGAAGAAAAAGGCCGAAGAGGACATGCGTATCGAGTCTGTGAACGCCAAGAAGAATCTCCAGGCAGACATTGCCCGTCTGGCTATTCAGGCGGCGCATAAGATTATGACTGAAGGACAGGAAGCCAATGAAGGAACGAGCAATTGAACAGGCCAGAGCCTTATTGTTAGAGGTTCCAGACAGGACTCTGGTCTTGGGATTCCTTAACACTATGAAGCTGACTCCAGAGTTACTAGGTACACTTCAGTCTCCGGTTGTGAAGAGCAATCAGAAGATTCGAATTGTAAATCGAGTGGCTGAGGCTTCTGGTATGTCAGAGAAATTACATAATTTCCTGGCAGAATTAGTAAAAAATAATATGGTAGCAGATTTAGATGACATCGTATCCGCCTATATGGATTTATGGGATATCGAGAATCATCATGTGAAGGCCGAGGCAATCTTTGCTTCCCAGCCAAGTGATGAGGATCTCAAGGAAGCAAGAGCCTATCTAGAGTCTGCCTATCCATCGGCAAATGTGCAGCTGTGTGTAGATGTAGATCCATCCCTTATGGGTGGTCGTGTCCTTAGAACTCGAGGTGTAGAATATGACCAGAGTTACATAGGACGTCTGAAGCAGTTGGAAAGAAAACTGACAGAGGAGGCGTACTGATTTGAGCTCCATTCAGGCACAAGATATTATCTCCATTATTCAAGAGGAGATTGAGAATTTCGACTGGGATCAGACCAGTCGTGAGGTAGGACAGGTCATCAGCGTTGGTGACGGAATTGCTACCATATATGGTATCGATCATGCGATGTACGGTGAGATCGTTATCTTTGAAAACGGTGAAAAAGGAATGGTACAGGATATCCGTCGTAACGAAATCGGTGTCATCCTATTTGGCCGTGACAATATGATTCATGAGGGAATGCAGGTTAGCCGTACGAAGAAAAAGGCTGGTATCCCTGTTGGTGATAACTTCGTAGGACGTGTCATCAATGCTCTGGGTGAGCCAATTGATGGCAAGGGTGACATCCCGTCTAGTGACTACAATCCCATTGAGCGTGAGGCTCCTGGTATCATTGATCGTCAGCCGGTTGACAAGCCTATGGAGACTGGTATCCTGGCAATTGACTCCATGTTCCCAATCGGTCGTGGACAGAGAGAGTTGATCATCGGTGACAGACAGACTGGTAAGACGAGTATTGCAGTTGACACCATTCTGAATCAGAAGGGGAAGGACGTCATCTGTATCTATGTTGCCATCGGTCAGAAGGCTACAACTGTAGGTAAGGTACAGCATACACTTGAAGAGAATGGTGCAATGGATTATTCCATTATTCTGTCTGCTACAGCAGCAGATCCTGCATCTCTTCAATACATCGCTCCATATGCAGGTACCGCATTAGGTGAGTACTTCATGGATAAGGGTAAGGATGTACTGATTATCTATGATGACTTAAGTAAGCATGCGGTTGCATACCGTGAGATTTCCTTGCTGTTAGAGCGTTCTCCTGGACGTGAGGCTTATCCTGGTGATGTATTCTATCTGCATTCTAGACTCTTGGAGCGTTCTTCCCATCTGTCCGATGAGAAGGGTGGCGGTTCTATGACTGCTCTCCCGATTATCGAGACACAGAATGGTGACGTATCGGCCTATATTTCTACCAATGTCATCTCTATTACAGACGGTCAGATCTTCTTAGAGTCCAGCCTCTTTTTCTCTGGTATGAGACCTGCTGTCAATGTAGGTCTGTCTGTATCCCGTGTAGGTGGTGCAGCCCAGACGAAGGCAATGAAGAAGGCATCTGGTTCTATCCGTGTAGATCTGGCTCAGTACCGTGAGTTAGAGATTTTCACTCAGTTTGCATCTGATCTGGATGCCACAACCAAGGCAGAACTGGATCATGGTAGTGCTCTGATGCAGCTTTTGAAGCAGCCTCTGAGCCATCCAATGTCCATGGCAGATCAGGTTATTACCCTAGTCCTGGCAAATCATCGCTTCTTCGACAGCGTTCCAATGAAGCTGGTGAAGGAGACACAGAACGATATACTTGCCATGTTCAATAAGGACCATCGTGCCCTGATTGGTGAGTTAAGTGACCAGAAGGTACTGACACCTGAGATCGAGCAGCAGATTGTAGACTTTGCAGAGGAATATAAGGCATCCCAGAGTGGAGATGTAACAGCCGAGTCTAGTGATGCAGTTGTAGCGGAGGCATAATTTATGGCCAGCCAGAAGGAAATCAAAGATCGTATGAAGAGTATTCAGGATACCCTGAAGATCACCAATGCGATGTATATGATCTCTTCTTCGAAACTTAGAAAAGCGAAGAAGACCCTGGCTGATACGGAGCCGTATTTCTATACTCTGAATAATGCAATGACCCGAATCCTTCGACATGTCCCAGATATGGATAGTGTCTATTTCCGGAATCTCGCGGATCAGAAGCCAGAGGAATTGACCATAGGATATGTGGTTATTACCTCTGATAAGGGTATGGCAGGCGCGTACAACCAGAATATTTTAAAAATTGCAAATGAAGAGCTGAAGAAGACACCGAATCATAAGCTCTACGTGCTAGGTGAGATCGGTCGTCACTACTTCGAACGCCATCAGGTAAAAATCGATGGTAACTTCCGGTATACCATTCAGCAACCAACGATGGCGAGAGCTCGTCGAATGGGAGAGGACCTCTTACAGGAGTACTTGGACGGTGAGATTGATGTCCTTCGTATCATCTATACTCGAATGGAGAATTCTGTAGAGTCTAGTGCTGAGATGATGGAACTTTTACCTCTGAAGAAGGCAGACTTTACTGTAGAAATCCCTGCAGGCGTCGCCATGGAGGATATCGTATTTGAACCATCACCTGAAAAGGTAATGGAGCAAATTGTACCGGATTACATCATTGGATTTATGTATAGTGCATTGGTTGAGGCCTTCGCCTCTGTACAGAATGCGCGAATGATGGCGATGCAGGCATCTAGTGACAGCGCGAAGAAGATGCTGGCAGAACTAGGACTTGCATATAATCGTGCCCGTCAGGCAGCAATTACACAGGAGATTACTGAGGTTGCAGCTGGTGCCAAAGCACAGAAACGTAAGACTGGCGCGTGAAAGGAGACAAGTAAATGTCGAAAGGTAAAATTGTACAGGTCATGGGACCTGTTGTGGACGTTGAATTCGATGAAAATGTGGACCTGCCTGCAATTCGTGACGCGCTAGAAGTTGATAACAATGGGAAGCGTGTTGTTATGGAAGCAGCGCAGCATATCGGTAATCATACCGTTCGCTGTATTATGATGTCTGCATCTGAAGGACTCTATCGTGATATGGAAGTAACCGCTACTGGAGCTGCAATTCAGGTACCAGTTGGTGAGAAGAACTTAGGACGTCTCTTTAATGTCTTAGGTGAAACCATCGATGGTGGAGAAGCAGTAGACGCAGAAGAGAAGTGGTCAATCCACAGAGAGCCACCAGCATATGCTGATGAGAGTACAACTCAGGAGATGCTGGAGACAGGAATCAAGGTTATCGATCTCTTAGCACCTTATGCTAAGGGTGGTAAGGTTGGTCTCTTCGGTGGTGCCGGTGTAGGTAAGACCGTATTGATCCAGGAGCTGATTCGTAATGTGGCTGAGGAGCAGCATGGTTACTCTATCTTCACTGGTGTCGGTGAGCGAAGCCGTGAGGGTAATGATCTCTGGTCTGAGATGAAGGAGTCTGGCGTATTAGAGAAGACTGCTCTGGTATTTGGACAGATGAATGAGTCCCCTGGAGCGCGTATGCGTGTTGCAGAGACAGGACTTACTATGGCGGAGTATTTCCGTGATCGTGAGCATCAGAATGTGCTCCTTTTCATTGATAATATCTTCCGTTTCACTCAGGCAGGTTCTGAGGTATCCGCCCTCTTAGGACGTATGCCATCTGCTGTTGGTTATCAGCCTACTCTGGCAACAGAGATGGGTGCACTTCAGGAGAGAATTGCATCTACTAAGAATGGTTCTATTACATCTGTTCAGGCCGTATATGTACCAGCAGATGACTTGACAGATCCAGCTCCATCGACCACATTCGCACATCTGGATGCGACAACTGTATTGTCCAGAAAGATTGTAGAGCAGGGTATCTATCCTGCCGTAGATCCTCTGGCGTCCTCCTCTCGTATCCTAGAGCCAGACATCGTAGGCCAGGAGCATTATGAGACTGCACGTCGTGTGCAGGAAGTACTGCAGAAGTATAAGGAACTCCAGGATATTATTGCAATCCTTGGTATGGATGAGTTAGGTGATGAGGATAAACTGACCGTATATCGTGCCCGTAAGATTCAGCGTTTCCTGTCTCAGCCATTCCATGTAGCAGAGCAGTTTACCGGTATCCATGGTAAGTATGTTCCTGTCACAGAGACCATTAAGGGATTCAAGGCAATCCTGGATGGTGAGATGGATGAGTATCCAGAGAATGCATTCTTCAATGTGGGAACCATTGACGAGGTGAAGGAAAAGGCTGCGAAGCTTCAGGCAGAGGCGTGAGATAAGTGAGGTGAAATGAATGACAAATTCTTTCTATATCAAAGTCATCTCTACAAGCGGCGTCTTTTACCAGGGCCATGTACTGAATGCAATTATCCCTGCTTTTGATGGACAGAAGGGTATTCAGGCACATCACGAGGATATGGTTATCGCTATTAGTGATGGTCCACTGCGCTTACAGCCTGTAATCGACGACAAGCCAGGAGAGTGGATCGAGGCTGTCTGCGGACGTGGCATGGCTTGGATTGCTAATAACCGTGTGCAGTTAGTGGTTCAGACCTGTGAGAAGCCAGAGGAAATCGATATCCTCCGCGCTCAGGAGGCAGCAGAGCGTGCTAAGGAGCAGATGCGACAGAAGCAGTCCATTCAGGAGTATTACCATTCCCAGGCTGCTATGTCACGAGCAATGGCACGTCTGAAAGCGGTTAGCGGTAAGAGTAAGGATATCTAATCAAGGAATCCTTAGTTGATACTTAATCAAATAGGATGAAATATAAACCCGGCTCTATTTTCCTGTTTCAGTGGAAAATAGAGCCGGGTTTTTGTGAATAAAGAAGAAAAAATGGGAATGAGATTTATAGTTACGTGATATACCACAACTTGTATTTATACCACAATAGTCCTATACTATTTGAATTAGCGTAGTCAGAGGGATGGCCCGTAAAACAAAACTAATTTTGGAATGAGAGGTATGATTATGTTCTGTAAGAATTGTGGAACAAAAGTTTCCGATGACACCAAGTTCTGCCCAAACTGCGGTACGCTTTTGAAGAAGCAAGCGCAGCCAGTACAGCCAGCGCAGCCAGTACAGCCAGCGCAGCCAGTACAGCCAGCGCAACCAGTACAGCAGGCTATGTATCAAAACCCATATGGTCAGCAGCCAATTCAGCAGCAGTTTGCTGGGCCAGTAGCTAAGAAGCCAGGATTCTTTAAATCACATAAGAAGGTGATGATTCCTGTAGCAGTTGTAGCAGTAGTTGCAATTGTAGGTGGAGGTGTAGTTGCATACTTCAATACACCTGAGCGTCGTTATAAGAGAGCTCAGACGGCAGCAATCAAAGAGTTTGCAGCGAATGTTGCAGCTATCTATGATAACTATGTAAATACTGGAATTGATGCTAAGAATTTCGGAACCGATATCTCTGGCCGCGTGGACATTGGAGATGAGGGTAAGAAGTATATCGCCATGGCAAATTTGTCTGGCATGGACTTTTCTAAGTTAGACTCTGCAGAAGCTAATGCGCATGTGGATTCTAAGGATAATGTCTTAAGCGGAAGCCTGGGTCTTAAGGCTAATGATAAGGATCTCTTGTCTGTTAATCCTTACTTTGATATGTCAGATGAGAACAATGCTAAGCTCTATGTTGCTACTCCAGGTCTCTCTAAGAAGGGAATGGACTTCTCTGGCGCAGAGTTAAATGAATATGTGAAGGAACTTCGTAAGTTTCTGGATAAGGCTTATGGAGAAGGAACACTTTCTAATGAGAATATCGCAGCTATTAAAAAATCACTTCCATCAGATAAGGAAGTTGAGAAGATGGCTAGCAAGTATATGTCACTTGCTGCAGACCAGATGAAGGATGTAGATTCACAGAAGGTGACTCTGGATGCGGAAGGTGTATCTCAGAAAGCAACCGCCTTTACTGTTACCATATCGGATAAAGACATGGCTAGCATGATCACCACCTATGCTAAGGAAATCAAGAATGACAAAGATCTTGAGAAGATGACAAAGAAGGTCCTGAATGCTGTTATTGATGCAACAGATTCTAAGGAGAGTGCAGATGATCTCTACGATGAATTCATTGATGAGATTGTAGATAGCCTTGAGGAATCCGCTAAGTATGCAAAGAGTGAATCTTCTAAGATTAAGATGACTTCTACAATCTATGTGAAGGGAATTATTGGAACAGAGATCATTGGTAGAGACAGTACCGTAAAGAGTGACGGTATGACAGCAAAGGGTACTTTTATCATGCCAAGACAGAACAATAAGTGGGGCATGAAATATGAGTATTCTCTTTCTGACAAGAGCGATATTGATACCAAGGTATCCATGGAAGGTTCTGGTACTGGTAAGGACAATGCTCTGACTGGTAAGCTGAATGTAGGTTATACCAGTAAGACTGATGACATGGATTATAAGAACTTCATGACAGTTTCCCTTCAGAAATTCGATTTGGATTCTCTGAAGAAGGGCCTTCCAAATGGTGGGATTCGTTTTGCCCTTGGTAAGGATGCTATGAAGTATATCAGTGCCAATACATCTAGTGATATGGCAACCCTTTTAGAGGACTTTAGCCTTGATTGTAACTTCACAACGAGGAAGAATCAGGCCAAGGTGGTAATCTCTGCTGATGCTGAGAAGAAGAATATTGCAAATCTAACCCTTTCATTTAAGGCTGGTAAGGCTGGTTTAGTTAAGAAACCTAATGCATCCGATTATGTGGATATTACTACCCAGGATGGTGCAACACAGTGGATTCCTTCACTGGATATGAAAGGCCTGATTAGTACACTTTCTGACTGCGGTGTATCCAGCATGATAACCGATGAATTGACTCGTATCCAGGGATATGTAGACAGCGGTGATACCAATAGTGCAATCATGGAACTGGGCAAGCTGTTTGGCGGCAGATCTTCATATTCTCCAAGTATCAATCAAGACTATGATACATACGATGATTATGAGGACAACGACGACTATGATGACTATGACGATTACGAAGATACCAGTCTCGATGATTATGATTGGGATGAGGACTTATAATCTCTTTTCTGCTATCATAGATAAATATATAATTACGTGATGTTATGTTAGGACATCCTTTGTCTGGAGTTTTAAATTGATTGAAATTAGGGATATAAAAAAGAAATATGGTAGATGTCCCGTTTTAAACGGGGTGTCCCTTACCATAGAAAGAGGCTCCTGTGTTGGAATCATCGGCAGTAATGGCTCTGGTAAGTCAACTCTTCTAGAGATTCTTGCTGGCGTGATTTGCCCCGACACAGGGGCTTTTCTCGTTGATGAGAAAATGGCCTGGGCGAAACAGATCCGTAAGAAAATTGGATATGTTCCTCAGGCCAATCCTCTTATGGAGGAATTAACGGCCTGGGATAATATCTGTCTGTGGAATGAGAAAGCAGACTTAAAGCAGGCTCTTGGAGAGGACGGTGCCATCCATATGCTGGGCGTAGATCAGTATCTAAAGAAGCCAATCTATAAGATGTCTGGCGGAATGAAGAAGAGAGTATCTATTGCCTCTGCTTTGATTTCCAAGCCAGAGATTCTTCTCTTAGATGAACCATCCGCAGCGCTGGATCTAGAGGGAAAAGAGCGGCTCTATGACTATTTCTCTAGATATACCCAGGCTGGAGGAACAGTCATTATTGTCACCCATGACATTCACGAATTAGAGATCTGCAGTCACACTTGGATTCTTAGGGATGGTAAGGCAATGCCTTATATTTACCAAGGAGATATCCATGAATTGGTAGGAGCACTAGAAGGATGAAGAAAAGATACTTCCATGGATCTATGCGACGGATCTGGCATTTTTTCCCAGCCATTCTCATGGCCTCTATCATTATGACTGGAGTCATCCTAATCCTGTCCCTGCTGTATTATTACAGCACTTCTCCATCAGGGAAGGAGCAGAAGATGGTAATCGGTATCGTGGGCCAGGCATCAGACACCTACCTAGGATACGGAATTGATTTCCTCCAGGACATCGATTCCACCAAGTATATCTTTGAAATGAAGCAGGTGAAGACCGAAGAGGAAGCGAAGGTTCTCCTCTTTCAGGATAAAATCGATGCCTATGCAGTGATTCCAGAGGGCTGGATGGACTCTGTGGTGGAGGGCTATAACGATAAGCCGATCCGCTATGTGTATGCCGAGGGGCAGAAGGGACTGACGTCGATTATGGTTGAAAAGGGAATAGACAGTGCCTCTGTATTGTTCACGGACTCGCAGACGGTAGTAGTGGCTGCCCAGGAGATTATCCGGGAACACAAGGACCATAAGGACTTAGACAAGCTTCGGGATAAATATAATATCAGGATTCTAGCCTTAGCAGAGAGTAGAGATGACCTTAGTCATCTGAATCTCATGGGGGTATCCAATGGCCTGACTGCTATGGAGGGTGTGGCCCTAGGTGTGCTTCTATTCGCCGTACTATTAACAGGACTTAATAATAGTCCACTTTTCACAGGGAGAAATATAGCCCTGAATCGACTTTTGAAGGCAAGGGGAGTATCCCCGCTACAGCAGGTGGGAATGGAGTTTATATCCTATTTGATTCTGGTGCTTCTTTACTTATTTTTGATTTTCGGAGTCTTAGATGTACTAGGGCAGATGGCGAAGATCTCAGGGAAATTAGTGACCCTGTTCCCTCACTTTGCCGGTTTCTTCGATGGCGGAAATCTATTACTTTTGTACTTTGAATTAATCCCTGTATGGATGCTTTTTGCAGGTCTGCAATTCCTGCTCTATGAGATGACAAGCGGGGTCGTAAGTAGTATCCTCTTGCAGTTTTCTGTGGTAAGTGGAATGTGCTATCTGTCAGGATACTTTTATCCCAAGTCCTTTTTCCCTCAGGCATTACAGGCTCTAGGCAGTATTCTGCCAACGGGATTAGCCTATCAAACCAGTCAAAGTGTATTGGTAACAGGAGGCTTGAACCTGGGATATTCTCTACTTGCATTGCTTTACTTATGTCTTCTTTTAATTTTAGCTGTTCTACTTCGATGGAACCGACTTAGAAGGGAGACAACATGAGACTAAAGAGTGCCTTATATTTACAAAATAAGAGACTGTTTCATAAATGGACCTTTCTAGTGGTTCTCCTCATACTGCCACTATTCATCTGGATGATTCGAGGACTATCCAAAGACAGCGCCTCTGTCTTTCGGGTGGACTATTACTCTAGCCAGGACATTGCTCTGGTAAAGAGCATCGTCAAGGGATTCGATGAGTATAAGGATATTATTGTCTTTCGTAGGGCTGATAGCCAAGAACAGGCAAAATTAGATGTGGAGAGTGGCCGTTGCGATGCAGCATGGATTTTCGCAGATGACATAGAGGATAAGGTGAAGGCCATGGTAGAAGACAGGCAGTTGGATTCTGTAGTGGGAATTTACCAGAGAGAGGATGGCTTACTTCTCCGATTGACCAGAGAATTCCTAAATGACTCTATCTTCCCACGCGTCGCCTATGAGTCTTATGTGGACTTCGTACGTCACGACTTGAAAATCTCAGAGAAAAAGATCTCAGACCAGGAGCTTTCTAACCTTTTTGACGAGTATCACTTTGATGATAAGATGTTTGAAATGGGTTATGTGGATGGCGGCAAGGGGGAGGATAGTAATTATCTCTTGGCGCCAATCCGTGGAATAATGGCTGTATGGCTTACCATCTGCTCCTTTTTAGCACAGATCTATTATATGCAGGATGAGAAAAAGGGACTTTATAATCTGATCCCACTACGACAGAGACCGGCATGGGCTGCAGCGCTACAGTCAGTTTTGATGGTGGATTGCTCCATCGCCTTTTTGGTGGCCATTGGAATTGCGGGAGTCTTTACCAATTGGAGAACGGAACTTATCTGTCTCATTCTTTATGCTATAGCGAGTCTGATACTTGCAAATGTGGTTCGGATTCTCTGTGGTAGTCATGTGGATGTACTGTGTGCCTCTATGGCGATGATTGTAATTATCATGCTGGTATTGTCTCCGGTATTTATATCCATTAATGCAGGTGTAGTCAACCGTCTCTTGCCAAGCAATCTGTATCTCAGAGGAATACATAGTCCTCTTTATCGATGGAATTTGTTACAATATTGTGGTGTGATGTTACTTGTATTGGCTGTTGTTTCTGGATTGAAGCCAGTTTTACTTCGCCTATACAAAAAGGCTTTGTAGAAAAGGAGATAGGTATGAAGAGACCTGAGGTAGATGAATCTGTATTTCTTGCAGATGGAGCTGTAGTTGTAGGAGATGTCCGAATCGGACAGGATGCTAGTGTCTGGTATAATGCCACCATTCGTGCAGATCGTGCCCCGATTACCATTGGTGTAGGAAGCAATGTCCAGGATAATGCCGTACTTCATGTTGAGGGTGGAGTGGTTCCTTATGGTGTTAGCATTGGAAACTATGTCACCATTGGACATGGAGCAATTGTTCATGGCTGTTCGGTTGGGGATAATACCACCATCGGCATGGGAGCCATTATTTTAAATGGAGCTAGCATCGGTAAGAATTGTATGATTGGTGCTGGAGCCTTAGTAGCTCAGGGAAAAGTAATTCCAGATAATTCTCTGGTGGTTGGATTACCTGGAAAAGTGGTTCGTCAGTTGACAGAGGAAGAGATCCAGGGGATCCATGAAAATGCTCTTCACTATGTAGAGGAAGGCAAGAATTATAAGGAAGCTCAGGAAACCGGTCTGTTATAAGGAGTTCATACTTTTTTAATAATTTGAAGCAGACCGATTCTGGATGAATGGTGGTAAAATATACAATTACAATAAGGTATATTTTCTGCTCAAAAATAGAAGGAATTATTGATGAAAAAATATGGGCTTCGTTGGTTTAACTTGCTGCTGTATTGCATAGCAACGGCATTTATAATCTTTTCCGTCATCCTAATGGTGATGGATTACCTACATCAGAATAATAAGAGCAAATCTAGAGAGTATAATGCAGCAGAGGTTATTCAGGATCAGCAGGCAGTTCCGGCAGAGCCTGAATACAGAGTCTTATTCCTAAGTTCCTATGATCCAACCTTTATCACTGCAGAACTTGAGCGGAAGGGCGTGGAGCATGTGCTGTATAAGGCAAATATTGTCTATGATGTGCAGTACATGAATACCAAAAAGGATATGACAGAAGGGAATATCGAAGGCATTCGAATCACTCTAGAGAAGAGAATGGAAGAGGGCTTAACATATGATGCAGTGATTACGGCTGATGATGCGGCCCTTCATTTTGCTGTGGATAATCATGAGCAGTTATTCCAGGGACTTCCAGTCTTTTTCATGGGTGTGAATGACATCGATTATGCAAAGGAAGTTAGTAAGAATGACTTCGTCACTGGTGTCACTGAGGATCAGCTTTCAGATGAAATGATTGCTCTTGCATTAAAGCAGAACCCAGGGGCCAAGAATGTAGTGGGAATCGTCGACCGCACCGTTACTAGCCAGGGGTATGTCAAAGAATTCATGAAGCTTCAGAGTAAGTATAAGGATCTGTCCTTCTCCTGCATCTATACCACAGATAAGACACGTAGTGCCCTAGGAAGAGAGTTAGAGGCTCTCGATGATAGTACAATCCTAATCTACTTCAATGGGCAGGATGATTCCCAGGGAAATCTCTATTCTATGGTAGAGAATGCAAGCTTTATTGGTGCCCATACCAGTATCCCGGTTTATCGCCCGAATATAGGTGGCGTAGGTAATGGTTTGACGGGTGGTCTCTACTGTGACTTCTATAAGAACGCAGCGGATGCAGCCAAGATGTGCGCAGATGCTATTAAGCATCATGTAGACCCAAAAACGATTCAGATGAAGAGTAGTGGTAAGAGACAGTGTGTATTTGACCAAGAAATGGTGGATAAGTATCACATCAATACACATCTTTTGCCTAAGAATACAAGCTACCTAAATAATGGAAGCGGCTATAGGGATAATAATCGTCATATCATTTTCCCAATGATCCTCTTGGTGGCTGCTTTATGTATGTTCCTCATTAATTCTATCATTGCAACCAAGCGAAATGCGATTTATGCCAAGGAAGCAGAAGACTCCCATAAGGAATTACAGAAATACTATGACGACTTACGCTATGAAGCTCAGCATGATCGAATGACTGGCCTCTTGAATCGCCAGGCTATGGTGTCCCGTTCCAAGACAAAACTTAGTTCTATGAATGATGGAGATGCCTATACCATCTTCGCCATTGACTTAGATAATATGAAGGAAGTCAATGATACCTATGGACATGATACAGGAGATGATATCCTGAGAGAATTGGCCATCCGCTTACAGCGTATTGCCATTCGTTATAAGGGACTGATTTCACGCTATGATGGGGATGAGTTCGTGCTATTACTCCCTGGTAATCATTCCAAAGAGGGTGACGAGGTTAGAGAGACAATCGAGAACACCTTCCAGGATCCAGTCTATATTGGAGATACTTGTATCATCCCAACCTGTAGCATTGGCATGAAGCCTAGTGTGATTAGCAGTGAGAGCTCTGTGGAAGAGGATGTTATCAATGCAGATGTGGCCCTTTATCATGCGAAGCATGATGGCAAGAATACCACCGTACTGTTTGAACCTGTTATGCAGGAGAAGATGGCTCTCTGTAGTCGCTGCCGCGATGCTTTAATCGAGGCATTCCGGCATGATGGATTCACCATGCTCTATCAGCCGAAGGTCTCTGCGAAGGATCATTCCTTAATGAGTTTTGAGGCTCTGGCTCGCATGAAGGACAGTCAATTTGGACCTGACCTCTTTGTCCCATTGGCAGAAGAGAGCGGATGGATTGTCCGACTGGGTCGAGTAACCACTGCACTGGTTATTAAGCAACTGGCAGAGTGGAAAGCAACAGGCTGCAAGTTATATCCTGTTTCAATTAATTACTCTCCTGGCCAGTTGGGAGATAGGGACTATGTGGATTATTTACGAGACCTCTTGAATCTCTATCATCTGGACCCTAGCCTGATTCAGATTGAGATAACAGAGTCTCTCTTTATGAAAAATGCAGACCGTGCTCTAGACTTGTTCAGTCGCCTAGAAGCCATTGGCATCAAGTTACTAATAGATGACTTCGGTTCTGGTTACTCCAATCTAGAATATCTGTCCTACATCCCAGTGGACTATATCAAGATTGATAAGAGCCTGATTGACAGAGGACTTGCAGAGGACGGACAGGATACGGTTATCCGAGAGATCATCCGTATGTCAAAGGACTTAGATAAGATTACCGTCGCAGAGGGTGTAGAAACTGCTGACCAGTTACAGAAGTTAGAAGCCTTAGGCTGTGATGAGATCCAGGGATATTACTTTGATCGTCCACTAACATCTGAGGATGCCTTAGAACTGATTCAGAAGCCAAAATATGATAAGTAAGAGTCTGATGACAAGCAAATAATAATGGTCATGGATTAAGAGCATTGTGGATTGAATTGAAAGCCACTCTATTTTCGAAAGAGAATAGGGTGGCTTTTTTTGTATGGAATATGGGATTTCATCTAATGGAAAACAGGGTAGATTTTTTCCCGAAAAAGGTCTAATATGAACGTGTTCATAAAAGAGAATTTGGGAGGGAACTATGCCAAAAATACTGGAAAATGTAAGAGATGAAATTCTGGAGAAAGCGAGAAAAATCCTTATGGAAGAAGGGGCAGAGCAGCTGACCATGCGGCATGTGGCAGATGCATGTGGAATCGCACCAGGAACCATCTATAACTACTTCGACTCTAAGGAGAAGCTTTTAGCAGTGGTGCTATTTGATGACTGGCGAGAGAAGTATGAGGGCATTGAGCGCTGGGTAGAAAGTGCTGCTCACTTCGATCACTCCTTACAACTCATATACACAGGAATCTGGGAATTTGCCAAGGAGAATCGTAAGTACTGGAGAGGGGTAGGTAGCCTGGACAATGTAGGTTCTTATCACGAATACCTGGTGAAGGAAGTGATGAAACTGGTTCAGCTTGCTTTCAAAAAAGAAGACTTTACCTATGATTTTGTGGCAAGTGGAATCGAAGGCCATGTGGTATCTGCTTCTGTGATTCGAGAAGAGCAAAAGGAGACCATTCCAATGGATGATGAGAGAGTGGCGCGAGGCATCGAGAAACTGTCACTCTTATCTGCAGAGACTATACTTTTGGCTGTACGCCATGATGATCCTGCACTGTTTGATACCTTATTAACCTTGTTATTAAAGTAGATTTAGGAGATGAATGATGAGAGTAGTATTAGCAGGTGCATTTGGGCATCTAGGAAGGGATATTTTAAAGGAACTTGTAAAACAGGGTCATGAGGTAATTGCCCTAGATGCAATGGAGAGAGAAGTGGAGCTCCAGGGTAGTGGCAGGTTTACATTTCATAAAATCGACTGTCGAAAGCCTGAAACCATGGCAGGGCTCTGTGATGGAGCAGATGTGGTGATTACTACCATGGGACTTACCAAGGCATCCAAGGAACTAAGCTGCTATGACATCGATCTAAAGGGAAATCAGAATCTCTTAGAGGAGGCCAAGCGTGGCGGTGCTAAGAAATTCATCTATATCTCTGTCATCCATGCAGACAGTCATCCAGAGATCCCTATGCTTGATGCTAAGGCGAAGATGGAAAATCTGGTGAAGGAAAGCGGAATCCCTTACATCATATATCGTCCAACAGGCTACTTCTATGATATCGTCCATGTGCTGAAGCCAATGGTGGAGAAGGGTGCCATCCGTCTCTTAGGAAAGACCTCTGGCGTCGCCAATGTCATCGCAACAGAAGACTTTGCAGAGTATATCGTATCCCACTTAGGAGAAGAGAATCGGACCATCTCCATCGGTGGAAAAGAGACCTATACCTATGATGAGATGGCGAAGATCTGCTTTGATGCAGTGGGAAAGCCCTGTGTTATTAAAAGGGCACCAGCCTGGCTCTTCGATGTCCTGATCTGGATCAATACCATGAAGAAAACAGGCAAGGCTGACATCATTAAATTTAGTAAGTTTACCCTGGTAGGAAATCTGGTAGGTGATGTGTCCTACGGAAAGCAGAGCTTCCGGGAATACTTAACAAGAGAGATTAGAAAGTAGTGAAAAATGAGCCTTCATGTATATATCATACTGGCCCTTGTGGCGCTGGTACTTTGTAGTGTTGGATTTTTTAATTTCGTATATTTTATGAGTGTGGGGTATGGATTTGCCATTGCAGGTCTGGGAATCAGTCTGATGATTCTCTATTCTGGGAATCTGACTTTGGGAACGATCCTAGGGGGAGTGCTTTTTTTAGCATACGGTTGTCGCCTCTCAGGTTTCCTGCTTCTTCGTGAAAAAAAGAATAAGAACTATAAGAAGGTTCTATCAGATGCTACCCAAAGCGATGGCAGTATGCCGATTTTCGTAAAGGTTATAATCTGGATCTTCTGCGCCATTCTCTATGTGCTCCAGGTACTTCCCTTGGCATATCGCCTGGATCACAAGGCAGGGGATTCCTGGATTCTATGGCTGGGACTAATCCTGTCTCTTTTCGGACTAATCTTAGAATCCGCTGCAGATATCTCTAAGTCCAAGCAGAAGCGTGTCAGATCTGACATGGTTGCCACACAGGGGCTCTATCGCTTTACTCGCTGCCCAAATTACTGTGGAGAGATTCTATTTTGGACTGGTGTATTTGTGGGAGCTTTAAATACCTTACAGGGACCGGTGGAATGGGCCCTAAGTATTCTAGGATATGTGGGCATCGTCTATGTAATGATTAGTGGTGCGAAACGTTTGGAGAAAAAGCAGAATAAACGCTATGGAGAGAGCCAGGAATATAGAGACTATGTGGCAAAGACACCGATTCTAATTCCTTTCCTTCCCATCTATCATTTTTCAAAAAATGAGCTGGAAAATGAATAGATTTTTTGAGAGAAACCTATGGGAGTGAGTCGCATGAATGAAGAAATGAAGCAAGAGAAAACCGCGGAAACCTATCAGGGATTTACTGTGAAACTTGCCCTGGTAGATATGCTTCCTGTGCTTATTTTTGCAATAATGAGCGGTCGTATTGCACTTTTTTTACAAGACATTTTATTTACAATTGGGGTGATCCTGATGGTTCTAGGTGGACTATGTAAGGTTCTCTGGAAGCTGTTATTGGCCTGCTTGAAGAGAGATATCCATTGGTTGAATCGCCCACTTTTTATTGTCTTTATGCCTGTGGGGGGCATAACATTATTGTTGGCAGTGATTCGCGAGGCTGTATTAGGGCAGCTTCAGATATCTTCGATTCTACATGCTGTAATGGGGTTTCCGTCAGTGATCTTTTTTGTGCTTGGGACATTGGGGATCATCGCAATGACCATCTTCTTTAAGGTCCATGATAAAACGGATCCTAGAAATAACTGGATTGAGCAATTCACCAATACCTTCGCACAGTTTATGTTTCTCTTAGGGGTTCTTTTTATTTAAAGGAGAAGAAGGAATGAACAAGACAGGGGAAGTGCGCTTGTCAGGCAAGCTTTGGCTGGCAGGTGCGGACAGTCTCTGCGGTGCAGTCTGCGGATTGGTTACCGGTGGAGGCATGACGTACATGTATACCAGATGGATGGGATTCGATACGGATCTGGCTGCTCTGGTATGGCTTATCTTCGGCATTTGGAATGCCGTCAATGATCCGCTATTTGGATTTATCTCTGATCACACCAAGTCAAAGATCGGACGACGTATCCCATACATTCGATACGGTGCACCATTCTATGCACTGACTTTTATTGTGATGTGGATACCTTATCTCTTTGGTAAGAGCCAGGGTGCATTATTTGTACAGATGTTAGCTATGCTCTTTATCTTTGACACTCTCTATACTGCCATTGCAAGTGCACTTTATGTAATGCCATACGAGATGACTACGGATAATAAGGTTCGCGGCTCAATCTTTATCTGGAAGATTGTCTTCGGTGTTGTTTCCTTGGCAGCACCAATGGTGATTATGCCAATGATTGAACCGAATCCGGGAGAGAGTCTTACCACCTTTATGATGGTAGTGGTAGCGATTGGCTTACTAGCAGGGATTGTGATTTTCACATCCACTTTTTTCTACCATGAATTAAACTATGTGAAGGAAGAGGAGCAGCCTGGATTTGGCAAGTGTTTAGTAGAGTGCTTTACAAATAAGGCCTTCTTAATCTTTGAGGTCTTATCCTTCACCACACAGTACATTAATACATCACTGTCCCAGGGCATTCTCTATTACTTTAATGAGAATGGATACTCTATGGTTCCATGTATTTTAGCAGTCTTAGTAGGTGCAGTATTTGGAGTCATCCTATTCCGTTATATGTCAGAGCATGTGGGACTGAAGAAAGCCTTGATTCTCCTCTGCCTGGAATTCGGTATAGGATGCCTGATGATGGCCTTCTTTGGCCGGATCTATCCTCTGGCTGTATTCTGTTTTGGCCTGGCTGGAATTGGTTATGCAGGCTGCATGTTCGTGGTACCTCTCATGAATGGAGATGTTATCGACTTTGATGAGACCAGAACTGGCCTTCGCCGAGAGGGTATGTATGCAGGGGTGAATTCCTTTATTACCAAGCCAGCTGTCTCCATTGCCCAGGCTGCCTTTCTTAAAATATGGACCATGCTGGACTATGATCCATCCCTCCATCAGGGACTGCAAAGCGAAGCTGCCAAAAGCGGACTGATGATTGCATGGATGCTGATTCCAGGAATCCTGCTTCTGGTAAGTGGATTCTCCATTCTTTTTTATCCTCTTGATGGAGAAGGGTGGAAGGAAACCAAGCGGAAAATTGCTGAAAAGCATGCCGAAAAGGAAGCAAATTTTAAGCAAAATGTAGAAAACTGACAAATGGTCATATTCGGTATTGCCCATAAGTCAGTTTAGGAGTAAGGTATGTGTGAGTTCAAAAATGAAAGGTAGTCATTTTGGGACTCCACATCATAACTCTATAAAGCAAAAAACCCAGACCATTGGTCTGGGTTTTTTGCGTCTAGAGATATTCTATTTGGCTTCTGGATGTAGGGACATCCACATTTTCTTCACCTTACTATAGTCCTGCCTACGTACATATACCATACTGTGATCGGACATGGTTAGGGTCCGGAATTCCTCATTCAGTTCTACCACCTTGGTTAGATTAGCGCAATAACTCTGGTGACAGATGATAAATGGTGGAGATGGCAGCATATTTATAACAGAGGATAGAGTCGAGAAGATGGATACATCCTCATGATTCTCTAAGTGAAAGATGCTCTTATGTGACATCTGTTCGATGTAGATGATTTGCTGCAGGGGAATCCGGAGAGGCTGGCGATTGACCATAATGGTGATGGCAGGCTGATTCCGCTTTCGCTCCTCTGCATAGAGCAGTACTTCCTCCATCTGAGCCTTCTGCACTGGCTTGGTGAGATAGCGTCCCACATGATAGCGATAGCCCTCAAGGGCGTGCTCTTCACTGGCGGTGAGAAAGGCAATTGGAACCTCTTCGTCTAGGAGACGAATCTGTCGCACCACTTCAATACCATCCATCTCTGGCATATAGATATCCATGAGAATGAGATCGAATTTTTCCCGCAGGAAATCATCCAGAAAGGACTTGCCATCTGGGTAGTGTGTAATATGAACTTTGCACTCACTGCGTTCGATGAGGGCCTTTTCCAAGTGGTAATCCACCTTGTTGTCCTCACAAATCGCTACACGTAAATAATCTTCCATAGCATTAATATAGCAGATTATCACAGATAATAGACATGAAAAGATTTTAAGTTCACTTGTCTATACATATGCTTGGAAGATAGGTACAATACTAAGAGACGGGCTTAGAGAATGGGGGAGTTCTATGAATTGGGAGATTCTTGGTACAGGATTAAGTGTTGTCCTATTGGTAGAAGCAGTGATACCAGGTTTTTTAGGCGTCACTTATTTTTGGAGAGAGAAGAAAGTTGGAGTCCAGAATGGAGTCCTCCGTTGTGCCATATTAGGAATGGGACTCTCTGCAACCGTATGGTCTTTTGGCTATGGTGTGATTGGTATCGCAGACAACTATGGTGTGGCGATTCTCTTTCGAACCATTGGACTAGTAGGCGTTCCGGGATTTATGTTCTCTGAGGCCTTCCTATACATCATGCAAGCAGAGAAGAGGAAGCTGCCTAGGAATGCCTATATTATTCTCTTTGCAATTCTTAGTTTCTTAGATTGGTATTTCTTCTCCAATCCTGAGGTAGATGAGTTTATCTCTATTGGCTCATGGACCACATTCCATGGTTTGCCATCTCCTTACCGTATCTATCACAATTTCTATGTGATATTTACATTCTTACTCCTTTTATATTTTGGAACCAAATGGCTGAGACAGCCCCATTATAAAAGGGACCGGGAATTCATTCGGAATATTTACTTTGCGAATTTCTTCATGATTTTCTCCTGTATCCCGGATACATTTCTATCGGTTATTGGGAAGCCGGCCTTACCCACATCAAGTATTGGTGCCACCCTTACTGTGATTAGTGTGTGGCTTACAGCCACTAATACCAATGCCTTTGCACTGAATCTACCGAATCTCACCAGATATCTTATGAATTCCCTAGATATAGGTATTTTGGTCTTTGATCATTCCGGTAAAATTGTTATTGCCAATGCCTACTCCGAGAGTCAGGCAGGGCGAGAGATTATTGGCGAGACATTAGAGTCTCTTTTTAAGATAGAGGAATCCTTTTCTGATATTCGAGAGATACTAAATCAAAAAGAGGCCTATCGCGTCAATGCAGAGACCCAAAGGACTCACAGAAACTATGGATTGAACTTCTCTATGATCTGGGACAATCATCATGAGCCCTATGGCATTATCCTGGCTGCCACAGATCTGACCCGCGAGGAGGAACTGATTCGAGAGGCAGAGGCTGCTAGTAATGCCAAGACAGAGTTCCTTTCCAATATGTCCCATGAGATTCGAACTCCTATCAATGTGGTCCTTGGAATGAACCACATGATTCTAAAGGAATGTAAGGATGAAACGATTCTCTCCTATGCGGAGGATATCCATGTGGCAGGTGAGGCACTTCTGTCCCAGATTAATAATATCTTAGACTTTACTAGAATGGATTCTGGTAAGACGGAGATCACATATGAGGAATATGATACCCGTCAGTTGATTACGGAGTGCCGTCAGTTGTCCCAGGGTACAGCAGAGGCTAAGGGGCTAGAATTCAAGCTGGATTACGATACCAGTCTGCCCCAGACCTTATTGGGAGATAAGATGCGTATCCGACAGGTTGTCACCAATTTGTTAAGCAATGCCATTAAGTACACTCCCTATGGGTCCGTCTGTTTCCAGGTCACCGGTCAGTTCCGGGGAGAGGAGCGCTATGTCCTTCGACTCTCTGTATCTGATACAGGAATTGGCATTCGTCCAGAGGACCAGGAGAGGCTCTTTCAGAGATTTACCAGACTGGATTATGAGAAGAATCGAGCCATTACAGGAAGTGGATTAGGACTGTCCATTGTGGATCATTTGCTACATCTGATGCAGGGAAGTATCCAGGTGGAGTCGGTCTATGGAGTTGGGTCTACATTTACCGTAGAGATCCCTCAGGGTATCGGAAATAGGGAGCCAATCGGTCAGCCTCTAGAGCGGGAAGTGCTGGGCGTAGAAGCCGGTCAGGAGCCAGATTTCCCTCAGGTAGAGGGCCTGACAGAGGGGAAGGTCATCCTCCTTGCAGACGACCTGGCCATGAATCGGAAGGTTTTCGCAGCCTACCTCAAGGGGACAGGTATACAGATTCAGCAGGCGGAGAATGGAAGAGAGGCTGTAGAACTGGCCAGGGAGAATCGTTACGACATCATCTTCCTAGACCATATGATGCCTGTGATGGACGGCATTAAGGCCATGGAGCATATCCGAAAGGACAGTGACTCGAAGAATCAGGATACTCCAATTGTCATGCTGACTGCCAATGCCTTAAGCGGGGATGAGAAGCGCTACCTAGACATGGGATTCACGGCATATCTGGCCAAGCCGGTTCAGGTGAAGTCCCTAGAGTCTGTCCTGAGCCGCTGCTTCCGTATCCATCTGGAATCGAGAAATGTAGACCAGGTTCGAAACTGGGAGGATCTCTCGCAGATTCTAGACATCGAAGTCGGATTAAAAAACAGCCTAGAGGACGAAGAACTCTATGAAGAAATCCTGGCAAGTTATTGTGAGGAAGCTAAGGATCAGGAACTAGAAGAGGCCTATGTGAATCGGGACTTTGCTCGCTATCAGAGAGCAGTCCATACGGTGAAGTCTTCGGCTCGGACCATTGGCGCCATGAAATTAGGTGAGTTGGCTTATCAATTGGAGATGGCTGCAAAGGCTACAGACTATGACTTCATAGGATCCCATCATAGTGAATTGCTGGAAACCTATAGAGAGCTTCTTCATAGAATTGGAGAGCATCTGAAAAAAGGGAGCTGGAAAAAATGATTATCTCATTTTTTCACAGCCCCTCTATCTTAGTTTACATAACATAGTTCTGTATTGGCATCTGTCTTCTCATCTGCCGGAATGGCATGTCGATTCAAGATGTCACGAATGGTCTCTTTTAGATATGGCTTCAGGGTATCCAGTGGAATGATATCATCATAGATGATGGCACTGTATCCAGCAGACCCCACCAGTTCAATAATCAAATAGAGCATGATATCCGGTTCTTTGAACTTGATATCAGAGCCCTCAAGCATCTTCTGGTAGAGGGCACGAAAGTCTGGCGTGTCCTCAGGCAGATAGTTTCGATCGATGGATCTAGAGAAGGCACCCCAGGAGAGATCCTTATGGAGGAATTCTAACAGTGGCTTATTCTCTTGCAGAGCATTTAGGATATGATCGATGATAAAAAACATATCCTCCTCAACAGAGAGCTTGCGCTGTTCCTTCTTGATCTTCTTCTCTAAGTCCTTATAGGCATTATTAAAAAGCTCTGAAGCCTTATAGATCACTAAGCGATTACGGATATCATACTTATCCTTGAAGTAGAGGTAGAAGGTACCCTTAGCAACCCCTGCTCGCTCCGCGATATCAGAGACGGTGGTCTTACTAACGCCTCGCTCGATAAATAAATCAAAAGCCTTATTCAAAAGTGATTCACTTTTTTGCTTTTTGTTCAGTTCAACTTTTCCCATGAAGATCCCCTTTACGATTCTTAGGAAACCAAAATGCAGTAATAGGGTTCCTAAATTTGCTTTTATTATATCAGATTTTGTAGAGCCATAGGCATATCTTGCTGATTAAATTTTAATAAAATGACGAATGGACATAAAACTTTCATAAAGGAAAAACATAGGACGTGTTATACTGTAGGATATGCTGTAGGATAAGTTATACTGTTTGTAGTTGTATTTATAAGGAGGAGTTATGGCAAATCAATCATTACAGGATGAGATGCGTGAGAATGCAGTAGACCAGCGCATGAAAGAGAATAAGAGAGCGATGGAGATAGAGAGAGAAGAGGGAAAGGGCCGCCGTGTCATCCGGGTACTGGTGATTATCACCCTGATTCTAATCCTTGGAGGCTTCTGCATCCATCAATTTGTCCTCCGCCCAGCCAAGAAGATGGTAGCGGAGAAGATTACAGAGAATGTACTAGAGCAGGCTCTGACCCAGGCAGGTGTCACAGAGGATGTGTCCGAGAAGGCCAAGGAGATCATGGACTCTATGTCCTCTGAGGATAAGGCGAAGGTGGAAAAGATTGTGGACCAGCATGCATCTGTTGCAGAGATTACAGAGGCAGGTAAGATCTATAAGAGCCAAGGGACAAGTGGTCTAAAGGAATACGCCAAGGAGAATCTCACAGAGGATGAGATGAAGGAGATTCGGGGTCTCTATGATAAGTATAAGGACACAGTGCTGGAGCAGTAGGCGCTGAGAAGCAGGGTATGAGGTAGATATATGCAGCAGTCTTTGCGAGAGATTTTATTACAATTACAGAAGGGCGAGATGGACCTAGACCAGGCCGAGCTCCTGCTGAAGGAGGAGCCTGTTGCAGATCTAGGCTATGCCAATCTGGATCTAAATAGACGCCACCGCCAGGGCATGGCAGAGGTGATCTATGGGGCTGGAAAGACTGCGGATCAGATCGCTGGCATTATAGATACCATGTGGAGCCGTGGCCAGGGAACCTTGCTTGTTACCCGTGTAGACCCTGATAAATATAAGGCGGTGGCAGATTTCCTGCCTTCGATGGAAGAGGATGCAGCAGCTGATGCCGGAAATCTTACGGATGGTTTACATTTATACAAAGAAGATCTCCACTATCATAAGGAGGCCTCTTGCCTCATTATAGGAAAGCTGCCGGAGCCGAAGTCCAAGCGGCGGATTGTGGTTGCTACGGGTGGTACCTCGGACATCCCCGTGGCAGAGGAAGCGGCTCTGACTATTGAAGTGGCAGGCTATCATGTGACTAGACTCTACGATGTAGGGGTGGCAGGTATCCACAGGGTGCTGTCTCATATGGATGACATCATGACAGCAGACGTGATTATCGCCTGTGCAGGAATGGAAGGAGCTCTAGCTAGTGTCATCGGCGGACTTAGTGACTGCCCTGTAATTGCAGTGCCAACCAGTGTAGGCTACGGCGCATCCTTTGGCGGGGTGTCAGCCCTTCTCTCTATGCTGAATTCCTGCGCCAGTGGCGTCACCGTGGTGAATATCGATAATGGATTCGGCGCGGCTATGGCTGGCATCAAGATGCTGAGACGGTGTGATATGATATAACCGATGTGAATAAGTAATCGCAGTAAAGAGATACTTGTGGAAAGGTAGGAACTGCCTATGAAAATCTTATACTTGGACTGTCAGATGGGTGCGGCTGGAGACATGCTATCGGCGGCGCTCCTTGACCTCTTAGCAGAGCAGAGAGCCATGGATGGCCAGAGGAAGGAGAGCCAGATTCGCAGTCTCATAGAGGAGCTGAATGGCCTTGGCATCCCTCAGGTTCACTTCCTATCTGAGAATACTAAGAAGTGCGGCATCATGGGACTGCATCTTAAGGTTCTAGTGGATGGCGTGGAAGAGGGCACCATGTACCTAGAGCATCCAGAGGACCTGGGGCATAATCAGACACATTCAAAGGAACCGGATCATAGAGAGCATCAGGACCATCCTCACAGCAGAACTCTAGAGGAGATTCGACAGATCATCCAGGATCTGACCATCTCTCCAAGGGTTCGAGACCGGGTGTGTCAGGTCTATGATAGGCTGGCAGCAGCAGAGAGCAAGGCTCACGGTCTACCAGTAGCAGAGGTCCACTTCCATGAGGTAGGTATGCTAGATGCCATCGCAGACATCTCTGCAGCCTGCTACCTATTAGATGTCCTAGATGTGGATCAGGTGCTTTCATCCCCTGTTCGAACAGGTTTCGGTCACGTCCATGCAGCCCATGGCATTATGGATATCCCAGCTCCGGCAACAGCTTATCTACTAGAAGGGATTCCTCACTTTTCAGGAGAGATAGAGGGTGAGATGTGTACGCCGACAGGAGCAGCCCTCCTTGGGGAGCTGGTGGATCGGTTCGTGGATCAGGTCCAGAGCCGAGAGGTCTGCAAGGGCTATGGAATGGGCTATAAGGACTTCCCAGAGCCGAATTGCATCCGGGCATCCCTCGTAGTAAGTGACGGTGCAACTGCGATAAATGTAGACCCAGCCCATCGAAACCATTCTGAACCAAAGCAGGGGTGCATCCCAGGTACTTGCGTTCAGGGTCAATATATCACAAAGCTGGAATGTAATCTGGATGACATGACAGGAGAAGAATTAGGACTGGCTATGGATGAGATCCTTCTAGCTGGCGCAAGAGATGTATTCTACACACCAATCCAGATGAAAAAGAATCGACCAGGGATCCTACTTACGGTGCTGGTGCGTGAATCTGAGAAGGATGCTGTCATCGGGTCTATATTTACCCACACCAAAACCATCGGTATCCGAGAGGATGTAATGAAACGCTATGTATTAGAGCGGGAATGTGAGACAGTAGAGACCGAGTTCGGCCCTGTCTCAAGAAAGATTTCCCGAGGCTATGGCGTGGAAAAGTGGAAATGGGAATACGAGGATCTAAAGAGAATTGTAAAGGAAACGGGACTTTCTCTTGATGAGATTAAAAAGCGCCTGTAATCCCTGAGCCTTAGAAATTCGGGTGTTTTTATGCCCTATCTTGGGATTGACAGAACCTTATAACAAAAAATAATGATTTTTCAGTAAAATATGAGTGAAATTTTTCACAATGTTGTCTATAATAGATAGCGGTAATTTTTTAAACCGAAAAGAAATTAGAAAGGCTGAGTGGTATCATGGCAAACATTGACTTAACACAGTACGGTATTACCGACACAACTGAGATTGTTTACAATCCATCTTATGAAGAGCTCTTCGCAGAGGAGACCAAAGAGGGTCTTGAGGGATACGAAGTAGGTCATCAGACTGAGCTTGGTGCAGTTGACGTATTCACAGGAATTTACACAGGACGTTCTCCTAAGGATAAGTTCATCGTTATGGATGACAATTCTAAGGACACTGTATGGTGGACAAGTGACGAGTATAAGAACGATAACCATGCTGCATCTGAGGAGACTTGGAAGGCAGTTAAGGATATTGCTAAGAAGGAGCTTTCTAACAAGAAGCTGTATGTCATCGATGGTTTCTGCGGAGCAAATGCAGACACACGTATGGCAGTTCGTTTCATCATGGAAGTAGCTTGGCAGGCACATTTCGTTAAGAATATGTTCATCCGTCCAACAGCAGAAGAGCAGGCAAACTTCAAGCCTGATTTCGTAGTATATAATGCTTCTAAGGCGAAGGTTGAGAACTATAAGGAGCTGGGCCTCAATTCTGAGACAGCTGTAGTATTCAACATCACAAGCCATGAGCAGGTAATCATTAACACATGGTACGGCGGAGAGATGAAGAAGGGTATGTTCTCTATGATGAACTACTACCTGCCTCTGAAGGGCATCGCTTCTATGCATTGCTCTGCTAACACAGACTTAAATGGTGAGAACACATGTATCTTCTTCGGTCTGTCTGGTACTGGTAAGACAACACTGTCTACAGATCCTAAGCGTCTCCTGATCGGTGATGACGAGCACGGCTGGGATGATAACGGCGTATTCAACCTTGAGGGCGGATGCTATGCGAAGGTTATCAACTTGGATGCTGAGGCTGAGCCTGATATCTATGGCGCAATCAAGAGAAACGCTCTCTTAGAGAACGTCACTGTAGCAGAAGATGGTAAGCTTGACTTCAATGATAAGAGCGTAACCGAGAATACTCGTGTATCCTATCCAATCAACCACATTGAGAAGATCGTTAAGCCTATCTCTCATGGTCCTGCAGCTAAGAACGTAATCTTCCTGTCAGCAGATGCTTTCGGCGTACTGCCTCCAGTATCTATCCTGACTCCAGAGCAGACACAGTACTACTTCCTGTCTGGTTTTACAGCAAAGCTTGCTGGTACAGAGCGTGGAATCACTGAGCCTACTCCTACATTCTCTGCTTGCTTCGGTCAGGCATTCCTTGAGCTTCATCCTACAAAGTACGCTCAGGAGCTGGTTAAGAAGATGGAGAAGTCTGGTGCTAAGGCATACCTGGTTAACACTGGATGGAACGGAACTGGTAAGCGTATCTCCATTAAGGATACTCGTGGAATCATCACAGCAATCCAGAATGGTGATGTAGCATCTGCTCCTACTAAGAAGATCCCATTCTTCGATTTCGAAGTACCTACAGAGCTTCCTGGTGTTGATCCTGCAATCCTTGATCCTCGTGACACTTATGCATCAGCAGCTGAGTGGGAAGAGAAGGCGAAGGATCTGGCTGAGAGATTCCAGAAGAACTTCAAGAAGTACGAAGGCAACGAGGCTGGTAAGGCACTTGTAGCAGCTGGTCCTCAGCTCTAATTCGTAATTCCTAGAATCGAATACCTAATGAAATATACCGCCCTGGGTTTTTAAAGTCTGGGGCGGTTTTTTTCTATAAATTCGATTGTCCATTTTCCTTCTATGGAATAAAATGGGCATGTGGAGCTATATGAAAAATGAAGCAATACAAACCCTGCAGGAATCGGTATAAACCCGGTTAGAGGAGGAAACTATGGCTGAATTAGATCTCAAAGAATCAAGAAAGAAAGCCTATGGTAAGGGCAAAGGATTCTTTAGCGAATTCCAAAAATTCATTATGCGAGGCAGTGTCATCGACCTGGCTGTCGGTGTCATCATCGGTGCTGCCTTCCAAGGCATCGTAAAGTCCCTTGTAGATGATATTGTTATGCCAGTGATCTCACTGGTCACAGGTGGTGTGGACTTTACCAACTGGTTTGTTGCTCTGGATGGATCTCATTATACGACCCTGAAGGCTGCCCAGGAGGCAGGAGCAGCTACCCTGAATTATGGAACCTTTCTTACAGCAGTAATTAACTTCCTACTGATGGCACTGGTTATCTTCATCTTAGTGAAGTTCTTGAACCGTGTGTCAGAAAGACTTCGTAAGACACCAGACCCAGAACCAACCACCAAGACCTGCCCATATTGCCAGAGTGAGATCCCTATTAAGGCAAGTCGTTGCCCTCAGTGTACATCCCAGTTAGAAGTGGACATAGATTTTAAACCATGAGTAAGATTCTATTACATATCGATAACCTGAAGCATTATACAGATGCCCATTTGTCGGACCTCCTAAAGTATCTGGGGGATGGTCGAAAAGCCCTGGTGGAGCATCTCCCCGAGGGACAGAATAAGAAGCAGCGAATCCTGGCATCTGATCTATTAGAACAGGAACTCTTAAAGCTTGGCCTTAATTCTCCCAAAGCCTATGGGAAGACAAAGCAGGGGAAGCCCAAGCTCCTAGATAGAGAGGACATATCCTTTTCCCTAAGCCACAGCGGGAATCTGGTGGCAGCAGCAGTATGGCAGGATTCCTTTTATGAGGTAGGTATCGATGTAGAGGATTTATCCAATCGGCAGCAGTCGGTGGAGAAGTTAATGAAGCTTGCAAAGCGCTTTCTGCGACCTGAGGAAGTGGATATCGTAGCCGGGAATCTGCCGGATGGTCTACATTACTCCTGGCAGGAAGAGGACATGGACCTATCGGAGGAGGAGAAGCTGATCAGGCGCTTCTACCGGATCTGGACCTTCAAGGAAGCTATGTGTAAGGCCAAGGACCAGCCTCTGATGGAGGTTCTAAAGGAGGAACCCTATACGATGGATCGTAGAGATATCCTCTGCAGAGTGGTAGATAACAGTGTGCTTACCCTTGCCATTGCACATCGCCAGGGAGTGATTCTCCCAGAGGGAAATGTAAACCAAGGGGAAGTCTTGCCGGAAAATATCCTTCTCAGTGGCAGCTTTCGCTAGGAAAATAAGGAGATGATTGGAAAACCAGGGGACCAAATAGTAGTTTTCTAAAGCAGACCTAGTAATTGAGGAAATGTATTGAATTAAATTCACAATATTGTTGAATTAAATTGCATTTCACTGTTGACTTAACAAGTTAAAGTGTTAAAATCAAAAATAACTTAGATGACAGGAGACAAGGAAATGAGAAAACAGGTTCTATCAATTCTGGTTGAAAACACCCCATCTGTTTTAAGTCATGTGGCAGGTTTATTCAGCCGAAGAGGGTACAACATTGACAGTATTTCAGCAGGCGTCACCGCAGATCCAAGAGTGACAAGAATCACCATTGTTACCAGCGGAGATGAGTTGATCCTTGACCAGATTGAGAAGCAGGTTGCCAAGCTTGAAGATGTCTTGCATGTACAGATTCTAGATCCTGAAGCGTCTATCCAGAAGGAACTCATGCTTGTAAAGTTACGGGCTATGGATACGGATCGACAGCGAATTCTCTCAGTGGCAGAGATCTTCCACGGGAAGGTAGTAGATGTCACCCATGACTCTCTGGTAATCGAAGTCACAGGAAATCAGGATAAGCTTACTTCATTCCTTAATATGCTCGATGGATATGAGATCCTCGAATTAGCACGTACAGGACTGACGGGACTTACCCGCGGAACCGATGATGTATATTTTGTTGACTAATGCCAATAATTTCATTGTTGGAAGCTTAAAACAGGAGGAAAAAGATATGTCAAAACTTGATCACGAAGCAAGAATCTATTATCAGGAGGATTGTAACTTAGATGCTCTGAAGGGCAAGAAGATTGCAGTCATCGGTTATGGCTCACAGGGTCATGCACATGCACTGAATCTGAAGGATTCTGGATTTGATGTTGTAGTAGGTCTGTATGAAGGATCTCGCTCTAAGGCGAAGGCTGAGTCCCAGGGACTGACTGTTCTCCCTGTTGCTGAGGCTGCAAAGCAGGCAGATGTCATCATGATTCTGATCCCAGATGAGCTGCAGGCAGATATGTATCATAAGGAAATTGAGCCTAATCTGAAGGCTGGTGATATGCTGATGTTCGCACATGGCTTCAACATTAATTACAAGCTGATTGTTCCTCCAAAGGATGTTGACCTTACCATGATCGCACCTAAGGCACCTGGCCACACTGTAAGAAGTGAGTACCTGGCTGGTAAGGGAACACCTTGCTTAGTAGCAGTAGAGCAGGATGCAACTGGTAAGGCACTTGAGAGGGCACTGGCTTACGGCGCTGCAATTGGCGGAGCTAGAGCTGGTCTCTTAGAGACAACCTTCCAGGTAGAGACAGAGACAGACCTCTTCGGTGAGCAGGCAGTTCTCTGTGGTGGTGTATGTAAGCTGATGCAGACTGGTTTCGAGGTTCTGACAGAGGCTGGATATGATCCAAGAAATGCTTACTTCGAGTGTATCCATGAGATGAAGCTGATCGTAGATCTGATCTACCAGTCAGGCTTCGCTGGAATGAGATACTCCATCTCTAACACAGCTGAGTATGGTGACTATGTAACTGGTCCTAAGATTGTAACAGAAGAGACCAAGAAGGCAATGAAGCAGGTACTTGCTGATATCCAGGATGGTACCTTCGCATCTGACTTCGTACAGGATATGAAGAATGGTCGTGTACACTTCGAGGGTATGCGTGCAAAGGCACAGGAGCATTACTCTGAAGAAGTTGGTAAGGAAATCCGTAAGCTCTATAGCTGGAATAACGAAGAAGATAAGCTGATCAACAACTAAGCGAAACAGCGTTATATGACAGAAAAAGGAAGCCTCCCGCATGCGGGAGGCTTCCTTTTCTATAGTGATGCGAAAAATACCATTTTACTGGTTAATGTAATTCACCAATCCGCCAGCATCAATAAGCTGCTGCATGAAAGGAGGGAAGGGCTGGCCCTGGTAAGTCTTACCAGTAGTCTTATCTGTGATCAGGCCAGTGTCAAAATTCACTTCTACTTCGTCGCCTTCTTTAATCTCAATAGAGGCTTCCTTACATTCAATAATAGGAAGACCAATATTAATTGCATTTCGAAAGAAGATTCGGGCAAAGGTCTCAGCAATGACACAGCTTACACCAGCAGCCTTAATGGCAATTGGAGCATGCTCTCTCGATGAGCCGCATCCGAAATTCTTATGGGCCACAATTAAGTCCCCTGGTTTACATTTTTTAGTAAAGTCCTGATCGATGTCCTCCATACAGTGAGTAGCCAGCTCTGCAGGGTCTGAGGAATTCAGATAACGAGCAGGGATGATGACATCGGTATCAATATTATCGCCAAATGCGTGAACATATCCGCATACATTTTCCATGATGGAAGCCTCCTTAATTAGTAATTAGACAGTTGCTGGATCTGTAATCTTACCTGTGAGAGCAGAAGCTGCAGCTACAGCAGGACTAGCCAGATAGATCTCAGAGTCAATAGCACCCATACGACCGATGAAGTTACGGTTGGTGGTGGATACACACTTCTCGCCAGAAGCCAGGATACCCATATAACCACCTAGGCAAGGGCCGCAGGTCGGAGTGGATACAATGGCACCAGCCTCTACGAAGGTCTTTAAGTAGCCTCGGTTCATAGCTTCGAGGTAGATATTCTGGGTACCAGGAATGATGATCACACGAAGTCCCTTCTTCACCTTCTTACCAGAGAGAATCTTAGCAGCCACCTCTAAGTCAGAGATACGACCATTGGTGCAGGAACCGATAACAACCTGGTCTATGGCGATGTCCTTGGCCTCCTCAACAGGATGGGTATTCTCAGGAAGGTGAGGATAGGCAACAGTAGGGCGGAGAGTAGATAGATCGATGGTGATCTCCCTCGTGTACTCTGCATCTGGATCTGCTTCATAGATTACAGGCTCCTTATCAGAGTGCTCCTTCATGTAGGCAATTGTCTTATCGTCCACAGGGAAGATACCATTCTTAGCACCGCCTTCGATTGCCATATTCGCAATGGTGAGACGGTCATCCATATTCATATACTTCAGGCCGTCGCCTGTGAATTCAAGAGACTGATAGAGAGCGCCGTCTACACCAATCTCACCGATTAAGTAGAGGATGACATCCTTACCGGAGATAAATGGAGCAGGCTGATTGGTGAGCACTACCTTAATGGCAGATGGAACCTTGAACCAAGCCTGTCCAGTTGCCATACCAGCAGCCATATCTGTAGAACCAACACCTGTAGAGAAGGCGCCCAGAGCACCATAGGTACAGGTATGGGAGTCAGCACCGATGACACAGTCACCTGCTACAACCAAGCCCTTTTCAGGCAGGAGAGCGTGCTCGATACCCATCTCACCTACATCGAAGTAGTTGGTGATACCTTCCTTACCGGCAAATTCCCGGACTAATTTACAGTGCTCAGCGGATTTGATGTCCTTATTCGGGACGAAGTGATCCATAACAAGGGCGATCTTGTCCTTGTCGAACACGCCATTGGTTTTCATCTTCTCAATCTCGTGGATTGCAACCGGCGTTGTGATGTCATTACCGAGAACCAGATCCAGTTTCGCTTCAATCAGCTGTCCAGCCTCAACATGATCCAGTCCTGCATGTGCAGCCAGAATCTTCTGCGTCATTGTCATTCCCATAAGAGGAACCTCCTTTTCCTTGTCTTTTCCTGCTGAAATCATGGATAGGATGTAAGAATTGCGATCGATTAGAATCCATGTTTCAAGTGCCTACATTTTAACACAATAAAGTGTCAAAGGAAACGCGTATTTCAAAGGAAAAGTGCATCTGTAATAATACACTGGACTTTTGTAGGAATTCCTTGAATTCTCATGAGGGTAGGACTAAAATTGATTTGTTTAAATATTAACAAGCGGATGGTATTCCAGGTATTGGAAACTGTACCGGACAATGATTTTAAGTCTCCATGGAACAGTCGTATTTTTTCGGAAGGGATGATGCGATGCGAATAGGTTTTATTGGAGCAGGGAAAGTAGGCTATGCACTGGGCGGATACTTCGCTCGGCACGGAGTCAATGTGACTGGCTACATGAGTCAGCATATAGAGTCTGCAGAGATTGCTGCTTTCGACACAGGAACAAGAGTTTTTACCAATTATTCTGACCTCCTCGAGGCCAGTGATGCAATTTTTGTGACTGTTCCAGACAGTGCGATTCGTTCTGTCTACGAGGACTTAAAAGAATATGATCTGACAGGTAGATTTCTGATTCATACTAGTGGCGCCATGACTGTGGAGGATGCTTTCCCCCAGATCGAGGCAACTGGAGCAATCGGTTATACAGTACATCCGTTATTTCCATTCAATGGGAGAGACAATCTCGACAATGGACTAACGGGTGCTTTTTTTTGCCTTCAGGGGGATTCCTCCTGTATGGAAATGTGGACCGAGCTCTTATCTGGTGTGGGATTTCGCCCACAGGTAATCCCTGGTGACAAAAAGGTGCGTTACCACTTAGCCTGTGCCATGGCAAGTAATCTCTACTGTGGACTCGTCTATGAGAGCCAGAGACTCTTGATGGACTGTGGCTTCACAGAGGAATCAGCGATGGAGGCATTGGCACCTTTGATGGAGGCCAATCTCCAGGGGATTATAAAGAAGGGGCCACTGATGGCCCTGACTGGACCGGTAGAGCGATGCGATGCAAGTACGGTATCGAAGCATGTAGATGAGGTATCTGGTTTACATTTCCCAGAGGATCACCAGGTAAAAGACCTCTATCAGAGTGTGACCAGGGTGCTGATCGAGATGGCTGAAAAGAGGCACCCAGACCGGGACTATCAACCGCTAAAAGAGATTATGAAAGATGAAGGAGTAAGGTAAGTTATGAGACCGTCAGTAAAAACACTGCAGGAAATGAAAATGAGTGGGGAGAAAATCACACAGGTTACCTGTTATGACTATTCCAGCGCACGAATCGTGGATGAGTCCGCTATCGATATGATTCTGGTGGGAGATAGCCTGGGGATGACCATGCAGGGCTATCAGGATACCCTGCCTGTAACCATGGAGGAGATGATCATCTATGGCCGCTCTGTGGTTCGTGGAACAGAGAATACCTTTGTTGTAGTTGATATGCCATTCATGAGCTATCAGGAGGGACCAACCCAGGGCCTTCGGAATGCTGGTCGCCTCATGAAGGAGACTGGCTGTCAGGCTGTAAAGCTTGAGGGTGGCGCGGAGATCGCACCAACCATCCAGGCCATTACCAATGCAGGTATCCCGGTTGTGGCTCATGTGGGTATGACTCCACAGTCTCACAATGCCTTCGGCGGATTCAAGGTACAGGGTAAGGGAGAGGCCAATGCAGAGCGTGTCCTTCGTGATGCTTTAGCAGTTCAGGATGCAGGTGCATTCGCAGTAACTCTAGAGTGCGTGCCACCTCGTCTGTCCACCCTGATCACTAAGAAGATGGACCACTGCATCACCATCGGTATCGGCGCAAGTAGTGGCTGTGATGCTCAGGTTTTAGTTATGCAGGATATGCTAGGAATCACCAGAGGTCGTACACCGAAATTCGCTAAGCACTTTGGTGAGATCGGTGATGCCATGCTTGAGGCCTTCAATAGCTATGCCAGTGAGGTTAAGGCCACATCCTATCCAGCAGTAGAGCAGACCTATGTGAAGAGTGACTGCGATGAATACTTCCTGAAGAAGTTGGATGAGAAGTACGCATAATCCAACCGGGAGCTGAGTGATATAGATATATTGAAAAAGTGAAACCGAGATTACATAAGTATCATATAGATGAATATGGGAGAACAGAGGTAGTTATGCTAGAAAAAACAGGAAAAATCAGTGAAGTAAGAGAAAAAGTAAGAGAGTGGAAGAAGCAGGGACTGACGGTAGGTCTGGTTCCTACTATGGGATACCTCCATGAAGGTCATGCCAGTCTGGTAGATAAGGCGGTCTCCATGTGTGACCGTGTTGTGGTATCGGACTTTGTCAATCCAACCCAGTTTGGCCCCAATGAGGATCTAGAGTCCTACCCAAGAGACTTTGCTCATGATTGTGAGCTCTTAGAAGCCCACGGTGCCAGCCTGGTATTCCATCCGGAAGTAGAGGAGATGTATGAAGAGGATGCAGCTACCTTCGTAGAGATCCAAAATGATATGCCTCGTCAGCTCTGCGGACAGACCAGACCAATTCACTTCCGCGGGGTATGTACCGTAGTAAGTAAGCTCTTTAATATCGTAACTCCTGACTATGCCTTCTTCGGGCAGAAGGATGCACAGCAGTTAGCAATTATTCGTAAGATGGTTCGTGATATGAGTTATGGCATCGAGATCGTAGGCTGCCCAATCGTCCGTGAGGAGGATGGCCTTGCAAAGTCCTCTCGTAATACCTATCTGTCTCCTGAGGAGAGACAGGCAGCTCTTTGCCTGTGGAGAGCAGTCCGCTTAGGAGAGAAACTGGTAGCAGAGGGAGTGACATCTGCGAAGGAAGTCTTAGCGCAGATGACAGCAGAGATCGAGAAGGAGCCATTGGCGAAGATTGACTATGTATCTGCCGTATCCAATCATGACATGATGCCAGTAGACGAAATCAAAGAGGATACCCTGGTTGCTATGGCAGTCTACATCGGTAAGACCCGCCTCATCGACAACTTCATAATATAAGTAGGACCGAATATAAGAAAGCATTGTACTCCTATCATCGATTTTCCTATATGGGGGATGCAAAGCAAAGGAGAGAAGTATGAATATCACAGTTTTACATGGTAAGATTCATCGAGCCACAGTTACCCAGGCTGCTCTAGACTATGTGGGCTCCATCACAGTGGATGAGGACCTTTTAGATGCGGCTGGTATCAAGGAATATGAGAGGGTCGAGATCTCTGATGTAGAGAATGGAGAGCGCTTTGCTACCTATACCATCGCAGGTGAGCGAGGCTCTGGCATGATCTGCCTGAATGGCTCGGCAGCTCGCTGTGCCCAGGTGGGTGACCGTATCATTCTCATGGCATATGCGGAGGCGACTCCAGAGGAAGCCAAGGACCTAAAGCCTCAGGTGGTTTTCGTAGATTCTTCGAATCAGATCAGCCGCCTTACCACCTATGAGAAGCATGGCAGATTAGAGGATATGTAATTTCATATATTTTTTAGAGAATTGAGTCGGATAAAACGCTATAATGGTTTTATCCGACTTTGTTATTTATGCAGAGTCATCTCGATTGGCAGTTTGTGAGAAATATAGACCAGGCTTTGCCATGGTCTACATTTCCTAATAACCATAGATCGTAAGAGGAAAAGCAGGAAAGAGAAAAAGTAGAGAGGAAAGTCAGGGATGGAAGGCGCATACAAGAGCCAGAAAAAGGACGGGACCATCTATTACCGGTCTAGTATTACCCATAATGGAATCCATATCTCTCTAGGGAGCTTCCCTAATGAGATCGATGCCACCATCGCTTATAAGGAGGCGAGGCGGATCTATCAGGATACCAATATCACCACCATGAATTTCAGGGACTATGTGAAGAAGCTCCACTGGGAGAAGGCCATCTGTATCCTGAATCACAGAGACCATGGGATCTATGTGAAGACCCCCATCTACCAGGGTAAGGAATTCGTGTCCTACTTCCTGTCCCCCAATACCATTCTGAAATTCGATACCGATGACTTCTTCTATTATTCCCAGCATAAGATCCTCTCTCGAAATGGGGGCAGTTACTATGTGAATGACTATGGCTCCCAGTATCGAATTCTCAGTCGCTATGGCATCCGAAACTATGCCGTGGAGGGGAGAGACTACGACTTCGTCAATGGAGATCCCCATGATATGCGGCGAGCCAATATCCAGGTCTATAGTCACTACCATGGGGTGGTGTGTCTGGTGGATTCCATTCCTATGGTGTATGAAGCCAGGATCCACCTCAATGGAGCCTACAGAATCGGTTACTTCGAGTCAGAGGAAGAGGCAGCAGTGGCCTATAATAAGGCAGTGGACTATGCCAATGACCATGGCATCCATAAGAACTTCCCCATGGATTTCGTGGAAGAATTAACCCCGCGGGAATATGCCTATATCTATCGTCAAGTCAAATTGCCGAAAAGATATCGGAATGGGGTGAAGGAAATGGCGACTTCGCCGAATTCTTTAACCAAGTAAAGCGTCTGGTTGACCGAGGCTGTTTTTAAGCGCATAATGTAGATAGATATTGCATAAAAGACATGTGTCTGTCTATGAAATACAAGGAAAGAGGAAAAAAGATGGAAGTAAAGTACGTAAGCACGAGAAATAAGGATGATGTGAAGACTGCATCCCAGGCAATCCTTCAGGGACTGGCGAAGGATGGCGGACTCTATGTCCCAACAGAGATCCCGAAGCTGGATATCCCAATGGAGAAACTGGGAGAGATGACCTATCAGGAAGTTGCCTATGAGGTAATGAGTCGCTTCTTCACAGACTTTACAGAAGAGGAATTAAAGCGTTGCATCAATTCTGCATACGATAGTAAGTTTGATACAGAGGAGATCGCACCCCTGGTGAAGGCGCATGGCGCTTATTATCTGGAACTCTTCCATGGTAAGACCATTGCCTTCAAGGATATGGCTCTGTCCATCCTTCCATACTTAATGGTTACTTCTGCTAAGAAGAATCAGGTCAAGAATGACATCGTTATCCTGACAGCGACCTCTGGTGATACAGGTAAGGCTGCACTTGCGGGATTTGCGGATGTCCCTGGAACCAAGATCATCGTCTTCTATCCAAAGGATGGTGTCAGCCCGATTCAGAAGCAGCAGATGGTAACCCAGACTGGGGAGAATACCTTTGTTGTGGGTATCGATGGTAATTTCGATGATGCCCAGACTGGGGTGAAGAAGATGTTCAATGATAGTGAGCTGGCCAAGGAATTAGATGAGGCAGGCTATCAGTTCTCCTCTGCTAATTCTATCAATATCGGACGTTTGATTCCTCAGGTGGTCTACTATGTCAGCGCCTATGCGAGACTGCTTCATAATGAGGCGATCCAGCCAGGAGAGGAGATTAATGTCGCTGTTCCGACTGGTAACTTCGGTAATATCCTGGCAGCCTACTATGCGAAGCAGATGGGTGTGCCAATTGATCGCCTGATCTGTGCTAGTAATAGTAACCGTGTGCTCTATGACTTCTTCAGCACCGGTAATTATGATAGACAGCGTGAGTTCCAGCTCACGATGTCTCCATCCATGGATATCCTGATCTCTTCAAATCTTGAGAGACTGATTTACCGTATCCTGGATAATGATCCTGTCAAGACGAAGGCTGCTTATCAGGCACTGAATGAAGAGGGCTCTACCGACATCGGTAAGGAACTCTTAAGTGTGAAGGTTCCTGACTTCTATGGTAACTTCGCATCAGAGGATGAGACCAAGGCGACCATCAAGGCCGTCTATGAGGATACAGGCTATGTGATCGATACCCATACTGCAGTAGCAGCAGCGGTTTATGAGAAATATAAGGCGGACACCAAGGATACCAAGACAACCGTCATTGCATCCACCGCTAGTCCATATAAGTTCACCCGCTCTGTAATGCAGGCCATCGGTCAGGATCATTCAGAACTTAGTGATATGGAATTAACAGATGAGTTGTCTAAGGTAGCGAATGTAGAGATTCCAGCAGCAATTGATGAGATCAGAAATGCTCCAGTCCGTCATAAGACCCTCTGCCAGGTAGATGAGATGCCCGCAGTAGTTCGCGGATTCCTTGGAATTAAGTAATGGAAATATGAGATAGTAAAAATCCCAGTGATTGGAATTCCATTCCAATCACTGGGATTTATTTTTGTATAAAGCCTCATGCTAGGACGGGGCTATGTTATGCTATGGCGTTTCTACAGAGTCAAAATCAGATGAAGTGTTCCGAATGGATAGATGACAGGGATAACAATGGTATCCTGATCGATTGGAAGCACATCATAGGATAAGGTTTCTGGTGGCTCTAGGGTCAATTCCATTGTGAATTCATTGGACATATTGACGCTGAAGAGACCATTATGGAGATTCAGGAAATCCTCCACAGAAGCCTTCACATATTCATCGAACTCGGAGAAGTCCATCTTGGCATAACGAGATGCGAAGCGGAGAGCAACTTCCTCTGGCATATCTACTCGAGAGATGCACTGTAGAGGACCAGTAATCTTCTGGCTGACACAGAACTCTGTTGGATATTCATCTACAATGGCTGGAGCAATTGGACTGAAGTCATCACCAATGAAGCGGATCAAATTATTGAAAAGCAGGGTCATATACATGAGGCCATGCTTATCCAAAGGATGATCTGCAATCAAGAAGAACTTACGAATTAGCTGCTCGGTCTGTTCCTGACTTTCAAAACTAAAGTCCTCAATATCTGTATCAGACTGGTAGTCTAGGAAGAGCCCCTCTAAGTCGGCATTGGAAATAGCTCCGGAATCTACGAGATTCTGACCTAAAAGGAGATAATCTGGATTCTGTGATTCTAGAAGCTGATCCACCTGTTCACTGGTAAGATAGTCTCTTTCGATGGCAATCTCACCGAACTTCTTATCCTCTCTGGTCTGGAGGTAGCATACCTCGTCTACTTCAGAGGCCGTCATTAATCCCTGATGGATTGCAAGGGTTCCTAGTTTAATTTTGGCTTCTGTTAATTTTGTAATTGCATCTGTAAGCTGGGTTGTTGTAATAACACCACGGCTTAAGAGGTAACTGCCAAAAAATTGTGCGTACATAGTGTAATTCCTTTACAAATAGAACTTCAGAATCTTCTCGATACTTTGCTCAGAAAAAGGCTTCTGAATAAAATCTCTTGCACCAGCCTCAATGGCTGCCTTTAACTGGTTCTGTGTACCAACAGAGGATACGATGATGATGTTGGCATCTTCGTCATCTTCCATGATTTCACGAACGGCTTGGATTCCGTCCTTCTCAGGCATGACAATGTCTAGGAAAACGAGGACAGGAGAGTTGGACTTGTAGAGGTCTACGGCCTCGGCACCATTACGTCCCTGGATGATGTCAACCTTGTCATTAAATTTTTTGATGACATCTGCTAACTGCTTACGAGCTAAAATAGAGTCATCACAGATTAAGATTTTAATATTATTTGTACCCATAAAACTGCCTCTCTTGTGTAAAACAACCCAACTTCATATTACAACAATGCATGCCTTAATTCAAACATATTGTCTATTGTTTTTAGAATGATTTCAGATTTTGACGGTCAGAGTGGAAAACAGTATAATGGGGCTTATTGAGAGGAGTTTCGAAATGGATGCAAGACTAGTACTTATGATCTTTAATATTGTGATTGTTGGATTAAGTGTGGTGATCTTCGTTGCTGCCGCACAGATGAAGAAAACCAAGGAGATTCCAGATCTCTTTTTGAATGCAGAGGATATGAACCGGATTAAGAAGGGACAGGAAGGCCAATTTGCTGAGGCCCTTTATCCCAAGGCTATGATCTTTTCAATTATCTGTATGGTGACTGGTATCATCGCATTTTTGGCCACTTTTTTTAAGGTAACAGGAGAGCAGGAGTATATTGGAATCATCGCCCTGATGGCATTCCTTTTGGCATGGTCTTGGTTTACTGCTGAGAGTAAGAAGCTGAAGGGCAAGTTCTTGAAGTAAAGATTGATGATGAGCTTGATGCAATACGATTGGGAGATAATTCTTTTTCAGAAAATGCTTTAGACTTTAGATAAGAGAAGGGAACCACAAATTTGCGGTTCCCTTTTTGCCTTTGTTTTTGTTTCCCATATAGTTTCACTGCTATGGTTTGGCTTACATGGTTTTCATCTATATCGCCCCATCACCTCGTCTTATCGCTCAGAAAGTGGAATGTATTCCTGGTGAGGGAGAACCGTCATATATGCTGGACGCATAATCTTATCTCCATGGCAGAGTTCCTCTAAGCGGTGAGCACTCCAGCCTGCGATACGAGCGATGGCGAAGATTGGAGTATAGAGCTCCATAGGAAGATTCAGCATCTGATAAGCAAAGCCAGAGAAGAAGTCTACATTAGGACAAACGCCCTTATAGATTTTACGCTCCTCAGCGATGATTTTTGGTGCAAGCTTTTCTACCATTGCGTAGAGCTCAAATTCCTTCTGATAGCCCTTTTCTTCAGATAACTGTTCTACATAGGAACGGAAGACCTGGGCTCTCGGATCGGACAGAGAATAGACTGCATGTCCCATACCGTAGATCAGACCCTTCTTATCGAAGGCTTCCTTATGGAGGAGTTTTCTGAGGTAATCACTGATCTGGTCCTCGTCGGTCCAATCGGTGATGTGCTTCTTCATATCTGCAAACATATTCACAACCTTCAGGTTCGCACCACCATGTCTAGGTCCCTTTAAGGAGCCTAGAGCAGCAGCGATAACAGAATAGGTATCTGTCATAGAAGAGGATACCAGATGGGTTGTGAAGGTGGAGTTATTACCACCACCGTGCTCCATATGGAGGATTAAGGATACATCTAAAAGCTTGGCTTCAAGGGGGCTGAACTTATTATCGTCACGTAAGCAGTGGAGGATATTCTCAGAAGTAGAATACTCTGGCTTTGGACGATGGATGATTAAGCTGTCGTCATTATAGTAGTGGCGATATGCCTGGTAACCATAGACGGACAGAATTGGAAACATTGCAATTAACTGCATACACTGACGCAGTACATTGGGTATGGAAGTGTCCTCTGCATTCTTGTCATAGGAGTAGAGGGTCAGTACGGAACGAGCCAGAGAATTCATCATATTCTCTGCTGGCTTTTTCATAATGACATCACGAACGAAATTCGGAGGGAGAGAGCGATAACTTGATAGTAAGCGAACGAACTCTCTAAGCTCTGCCTGATTTGGCAGCTTTCCGAATAGTAAGAGATAGGTACATTCCTCGAATCCAAAATGATTGTCTGGCGCAAGTCCCCTGACGATATCCTTCACATTATAACCGCGGTAGAATAACTCGCCTGGAATAGGGATGGACTTGCCATCAATCTCTCTCTTGGCATTCACTTCGGATATATTGGTGATACCAACGAGGACACCCTTACCATTTTGATCACGGAGTCCTCTTTGCACATTATATTCTTCATAGAGACTTGGCTCTACATGAGAAGCGGTATAGGTCTCCTCTGCTAGACGCTCAATCTCTGGCGTAACTTCATTCCATGCTCTTTTTTCCTCTGCCATTTTCTCTCTCCCGTAATCAAAATCTTTTTCCTATAAGCCTGTGAGCTACTGCAGTTGCAGGATGATGGGGAATGAAACTGCAATTGTATCTGAATTGTATGTATAAAATGCAGGATTCGAACTCCCCTTATGCATAATTAAAAAGCCCTTCATGCAAATCAAACAGTGGCGTTTGAACTAGTATATATAGTAACATTATAGGCTGATATTTACAAGATAAGATGAAAATTGCACACGTTAAAGTGAAAAAGAATGAATAATTTAATGACAGATTATTCAAAACAATAAAATCGTTGGGTGATTCTAAGGAAAACTTTTTTTTCATGGGGTGGAATTCTCCTAAGAATACTGTTATAATGCATGTAACCTGAAATGAACGATTTCACCTATGTAATTTTGAACCTACAATTACTTTAAACGGGAATCTTATATTTCGAATTGGATGTCAGGCCTCTCGTCGTGGAAGACAGAAGATTCGTTGCGGACACCCACCTGGCCTTGGCTAGGAGTCAAACGCATAGGCACGTCATTTCGGGGCTATTTCAAATGAATTATGAAATGCTTTGATCGCACATAGTAAACTGTAGCCTCAGTTATCTTTATGATGGAGATAATTTAGAAGACAGAGAGAGTATATAAGACCAGCTGAGAGTACTCACGGATACAGCGAAGTTCATGCGGGAGCAGCATACCTGAAGGTTGGTTTACATTTTCGAGGGAAATGGATGAACTGGGTAGGGTATGACGGGTTGTACACGTCAAGTACCAATGAAGTGCCTGTTTCTTCTATATAATATGTAAGTAAGCAGGAATTAGGGTGGTAACGCGGATTCATTAAGAAGTCGTCCCTTTGCGGTAGCGCGCGAAGTAGGAACGGGTTCTTATTTTTTTGCGTTTTTGTTAGAAGGAGAGTAGAAGATGAACGACAAGTTGCAGGAGATTCGCGAGAAGGCGATTGCCCAGATCCAGGAGGCGAAGGACTTAGATGCACTGAATCAGATCCGTATATCTGTTCTGGGTAAGAAGGGTGAATTAAAGCAGATCATGAACGGCATGAAGGATGTAGCACCGGAGGATCGTCCAAAGTTTGGACAACTGGTCAATACTGCACGTCAGGCTATAGAAGAGAAGCTGGAAGAGGCGAAAAAGGCAATGGAAGCTGAGGCTATGAAGCAGAAACTGTCCTTTGAGAAGATCGATGTCACCCTGCCTGCAAGAAAGCATAAGATTGGCAAGGCACATCCAAATACAACCACTCTTGAAGAGGTTGAGAGAATCTTTACTGGTATGGGCTTCTCTGTTGTAGAGGGTCCAGAGGTGGAGAAGGATTACTATAACTTCGAAGCGCTGAATATCCCAGCAAATCATCCAGCGAAGGATGAACAGGATACCTTCTATATTACAAGGGATATCCTCCTTCGTACCCAGACCTCTCCAGTACAGGTTCGTGAGATGGAGAAGGGTAATCTGCCAATCCGTATGATCGCACCTGGTCGTGTATTCCGTGCAGATGAAGTGGATGCGACTCATTCACCTTCCTTCCACCAGATTGAGGGTATGGTTATCGACAAGGGAATCACCATGGCAGACCTGAAGGGAACGCTTCAGCAGTTCGTACAGGAGCTTTTCGGTAAGGATACGAAGGTCAAGTTCCGTCCTCATCACTTCCCATTCACTGAGCCATCTGCTGAGATGGATGTCTCCTGCTTCAAGTGTGGTGGTAAGGGCTGTCGCTTCTGTAAGGGCGAAGGTTGGATTGAGATCCTTGGCTGTGGAATGGTGCATCCTAGAGTATTGAAGATGTCTGGCATTGATCCTGAAGTTTATTCAGGCTTTGCCTTCGGTATCGGTCTAGAGCGTATCACCCTCTTAAAGGATGAGATTGATGACATGAGACTACTCTACGAGAACGATATTAGATTTATTGACCAGTTTTAACGATAAGGCAGACGCAATTCGTCTTATCGTTGGATAAAAGCTGCCAACGAAAATGAGGAAGTAGCCATTTCCGAAGGAATATTACATACAAGGAGAATAAAAATGAGAACTTCATTACAGTGGATTAAGGACCTGGTACCAGGTTTAACCTGTACACCACAGGAATATATGGATGCGATGACAATGTCAGGTTCGAAGGTAGAATTTTTCGAGGAATTCGACCGCGACTTAGATAAGATTGTCGTAGGCCGTATCGAGAAGATTGAGAAGCATCCAGATGCAGACAAGTTAGTAGTCTGCCAGGTCAATGTGGGATCTGGGACCATTCAGATTGTTACAGGTGCACCAAATGCCCAAGAGGGCGCACTGGTACCTGTTGTATTAGATGGCGGCCGTGTTGCAGGTGGCCACGATGGCACCAGGACCGAGGGCGGCATTAAGATTAAGGCTGGTAAGCTTCGCGGCGTGCCTTCTAATGGTATGATGTGCTCCATCGAAGAATTGGGATCCAGTAGAGATCTCTTCCCAGAGGCACCTGAGTCTGGTCTCTATATCTTCGCACCAGAGTCTGGCGTACAGCCTGGAGATGATGCCATCGAGGCGCTTGGACTTCATGACACAGCCATTGAGTACGAGATTACAAGTAACCGTGTAGACTGCTTCTCCATCCTTGGACTTGCAAGAGAGGCAGCAGCCACTTTCCATCTGGATAAGAAGTTCCCTTATGTTCCAGCAACAGGTGACAGCGATGATGTGAATAATTATATCTCTGCAGAGATTGTAGATGATGATCTGTGCAGCCGCTATACCGCTCGTGTTGTGAAGGATGTGAAGATTGCTCCATCCCCAGCTTGGATGCAGAAGCGCCTTCGTTCCCAGGGTATTCGCCCAATCAATAATCTGGTGGATATCACCAACTACGTTATGCTGGAGTATGGCCAGCCAATGCATGCCTATGATCTAGACACCATCGCAGGCCATAAGCTGTCTGTGAAGCGTGCTTCTGACGGCGATGTATTCACCACATTAGATGGTCAGGAGAGAAATGTAGACCATGATACACTGATGATCTGTGACGGCGAAAAGCAGGTAGGCATCGCTGGTATCATGGGAGGTGAGAACTCCATGATTACCGATAATGTAAAGACTATGGTATTTGAGGCAGCTTGCTTCGATGGAACCAATATCCGTCTGTCCTCTAAGCGTATAGGTCTTCGTACGGATGCTTCTGGAATCTTCGAGAAGGGCTTAGATCCAAACAATGCAATGGAGGCAATGAATAGAGCCTGTGCATTGGTTGAGGAATTAGGCGCTGGTACCGTTGTTGGTGGTGCAGTAGATATCTATCCTCATAAGAGAGGGGGCCTTCGTATTCCTTTCGAACCAGATCGTTACAATGCAATGCTTGGTACAGACGTGGATCGTGAGACTCAGCTTCAGTACTTCAAGGCTATTGATCTGGTATATGATGAGGCGACAAATGAGATGGTTATCCCTACTTGGAGACAGGATCTCGTTACCTATGCTGATATGGCAGAGGAAGTTGCTCGTTTCTATGGCTATGATAAGATCCCTACAACCCTTCCCAAGGGAACCTCTACTGCAGGTAAGCTTTCCTATAAGAAGAGAATCGAAGCGAAGACAAGAGAAGTAGCACAGTTCGCTGGATACTCTCAGGCAATGACCTACTCCTTCGAGAGCCCTAAGGTATTTGATAAGTTACTACTTGCAGCGGATGCCCCTGAGAGAAATGCAATTACCATTGCAAATCCTCTGGGTGAGGACTTCAGTATTATGCGTACCATGTCCTTAAATGGAATGCTGACCTCCTTAGCAACCAATGCAAATCGTAGAAATAAGAATGTACATCTCTATGAGATGGCAAATATCTATCTGCCAAAGGCACTGCCTCTGACAGAGCTCCCAGATGAGCGTATGACTCTGACACTGGGATTCTATGATGAGAAGGAAGACTTCTTCGACCTGAAGGGTGTAGTAGAAGAACTTTTATCTACCATGGGAATGAATGAGAAGCTGTCTTATGATGCCAATGCTGGTAGACCATATCTGCATCCAGGCCGTCAGGCAAATATCATCTACAATGGTAAGGTGCTCGGCTTCATCGGTGAGGTACATCCACTGGTTCGTGCTAACTACAACCTGGGTGAGCGTACCTACATTGCAGTTATCGATATGCCTCAGGTTGTAGAGCAGGCATCCTTCGATCGCAAGTACACTCCGATTACCAACTTCCCAGCATCCACTCGTGATCTGTCTCTTCTTACAAAGAAGGATATGGAAGTAGGAGAAATCGAGGCTGTATTTGATCGTGAGGGCGGACAGTACTTAGAGTCCTATGAGCTCTTCGATGTATATGCAGGTGCAGGAATTGATCCAGACTATAAGTCTGTTGCATATTCCCTTACCTTCCGTGCGAAGGATAAGAACTTAGCAGATACCGATGTCAATGAAGCAATGGATCGCATCATTAATGGCCTATCTGCAATTGATGTCAACATGCGTTCTTAATTCATAACAAAAGTGATTTTGTAATCGAACAATTTATAAAGTTATGTATAATGATAGGGTCAACGATGTTGGCCCTACTTATACTGTAAAGGAAGATTTATATGTCAGATAAAGAATTTATGACCTTAGAGGATTTCGACTACTACCTGCCAGAGGAGCAGATCGCTCAGGATCCATTAGAGCATCGATCTGATTCCCGCCTCATGGTATTAGATAAGAAGACTGGAGAGTTAGAGCATAAGCGCTTCTATGATATCTGTGATTACCTGAAGCCAGGTGACTGCTTAGTTATTAATAATACCAAGGTTATTCCTGCTCGATTGATCGGTGAGAAGGAAGGAACCGGCGGTAAGGTGGAGGTGCTTCTCCTTACACGTAAGTCAGATAATACCTGGGAGACTCTGGTTAAGCCTGGTAAGAATGCCAGAATCGGCCAGAAGCTTTCCTTTGGTAATGGTCTCTTAAAGGCTGAGGTCATTGATATCGTAGAAGAGGGTGATCGTATCATCCGCTTTGATTTCGATGGAATCTTTGAGGAAATCTTAGACCAGCTTGGTCAGATGCCACTCCCTCCTTATATTACCCATCAGTTAAAGGACAGAAATCGCTATCAAACTGTCTATGCAAAGTATGAAGGGTCTGCAGCAGCACCTACGGCCGGTTTACATTTCACAAAGGAACTCCTGCAGGAAATCCGTGACATGGGTGTCAATATCGCAGAGGTAACGCTCCATGTAGGACTTGGAACATTCCGCCCTGTAAAGGAGGAGAATGTATTAGAGCATCACATGCATACCGAGTACTATAAGGTCACTAAGGAGGCTGCAGACATGATCAATGCCGCCAAGGCGTCTGGCAATCGTGTCATTGCTGTTGGTACCACATCTACACGTACCCTAGAGGCGGCAGCAGAAGAGGATGGAACCCTTCGTGAGAAGAGTGGCTGGACAGATATCTTCATCTATCCTGGTTATAAGTTCAAGGTGATTGATTGCCTGATTACGAACTTCCATTTACCAAAGTCTACACTGATTATGCTGGTGTCTGCGCTGGCTAGCAGAGAGCATATCCTGGCTGCTTACAATGAGGCAGTGAAGGAAGGCTATCGATTCTTCAGTTTTGGTGATGCAATGTTCATTACCAATGAACTACATGTAGGGAAATGAGAAGTACTATAGAGGGGTGAAATTATGAGTTATACCATTCGATTCCCGCATCTCCACATTGTGCTGAATCATGTGGGACAGAGCATTAATCTATGGGGCTATGAGGTTGCTTTTTATGGAATTATCATCGCTATTGGAATGATCCTTGGTGTCAGCATGATTCTAAGAGAGGCCCGTCGCTCGAACCAGTCTGAGGATAGTTATCTAGATATTGCAATCTGGACCATTATCTTCTCCGTAATTGGTGCCAGACTGTATTATGTGGTCTTCGCCTGGGATGTATATAAGGATGATCTCTTGAGCATCTTTAATATTAGACAGGGTGGCCTGGCAATCTATGGCGGTGTCTTGGCTGGTATCTTAACAGCTTGGATTATCTCTAGAATTAAGAAGATGAACTTCCTGCAGATTGCAGATACCTGTATCCTAGGACTTCCTATTGGACAGCTCATAGGCCGCTGGGGAAACTTCTTTAACCGAGAGGCTTTTGGCCAGTACACAGATAATCTCTTTGCTATGCAGATTCCAATCGATGCAGTGAGACAGCCGGAGAGTATTACATCAGAGATGCTGTCCCATGTACAGACGATCGATGGGGTAAGCTATATCTCTGTACACCCAACTTTCCTGTATGAATCCCTTTGGAATCTAGGTGTGTTCTTAATTCTCTTCCTTATGAGAAAGCATATTAAGTTCCGTGGCCAGCAGTTCTGGACCTATCTGGCTGCCTATGGCGCTGGGCGCTTCTGGATTGAGGGACTGCGTACGGATCAGTTAATTCTCTTTGGTACAGGATTGCCTGTATCTCAGCTTCTTGCAGCAGTGATGGTTGTGATAGGGGTTCTTGCAATTCTAATTGGCCTGGCATATGCCAAGAAGCATCCCCTATCTGAAAGAGAGCAGGAGGAGATTGCTGGTAAGTATGCTGGACAGAAAACCAAGCAGGAAGCCAAGGAGAAGAGTGGATCGAATAAGAAGTCCTCTAATAAGAAGTCCTCATCTAAGAAGAATGCAAAAGAGGATGTAAAAGATCCTTCTAATGAAAGGACAGAGACTCTGAGGGTAGATCAGGTCTCAAATGAAGGAGATGAAGAGGGAATCCCTGAGGAACTGCCGGATGATGGCAGTGTTCTCACAGTGGATGAGGTTATTCGCCGTACAGATGAACGGATCAAAGCGGAGAAGGAAGGGGAGGAAATCCTCAGCCAGAACGTGGAGAAAACCACCAAAGAATAATTACTGATTGTACAATCTATATAAAAAGCACAAAATTGCTTGCGAAGATTTGTTTAAGTTTTCGCAGGCAATTTTTTTATACACAAAAATTTTTAACTAATACAAGATATCGTGAAACCACTGGATGCCACCACAAGATATAGTGTTGGGAAAATCCCCCACCAGCCTCCACAATCCGCAAAGCCTTGATTTTACTGGATTTCTATACTTGCATCCCTGGGAACATATCTGTATTATGTACCTATAAGTGGTTGAAAGTGGAACCAAGTGGTTGAAAGTGGTGAATATATAGAAAGGGGGCATCTGACATGTTCATGGGTGAGTACAGTCATTCCATCGATCCGAAGGGACGACTGATTATTCCAGCAAAGCTTAGAGAGCAGCTGGGCGAGAACTTCGTAATTACCAAGGGACTAGACGGATGCCTGTTCGTATATCCACAGGAAGAGTGGGAGGCCTTCGAGGCTCGCTTCCGTGAAGTACCACTTACCACAAAAGATGCCCGTAAATTCTCTCGTTTCTTCTTCGCAGGTGCTGCCCAGATGGAACTTGACAAGCAGGGTCGTATTTTAATTCCTTCCACCTTACGTAGCTTTGCAGAACTAGAAAAAGACGTTGTACTTGTTGGCGTCTTAGACCGTGTGGAGATCTGGGATAAGGATCGCTGGGAAGCTAATAACGAATACGAAGATGACGATATGGATGAGATCGCTGAGCATATGGCGTCTCTTGGTCTTAGCATCTAAGAGGGAGATAGAAAATGGAATTTAAACATTATTCGGTTCTCCTACAAGAGACCATTGATGAATTACATATCAAAGAAGACGGCATCTATGTAGATGGCACAGTTGGTGGCGGTGGCCACTCCTTGGAGATCCTGAAGCACTTAGGACCTAAGGGCAGAATGATCTGCTTTGATCAGGATGCAGATGCTATTCAGGCAGCCAGTGAGCGACTGAAGGACTATAAGGATCAGGTCACCATGATTCATTCCAATTACGAGAATATGGTGGAGGAGATCCATAAGCTTGGAATTGAGAAGGTGGATGGAATCGTCCTAGACCTTGGTGTCTCTTCCTTCCAGCTAGATACACCAGAGAGAGGCTTCTCCTACATGCAGGAGGATGCACCTCTGGATATGAGAATGGATCAGAGAAATCCTATGACGGCAAAGGATATTGTTAATTCCTACAGCAGAGAGGAACTCTATCGCATCATTCGCGACTATGGCGAGGATCGATTCGCCCATAATATCGCAAAGCATATTGTGGATGAGAGAGAAGAGAAGCCAATCGAGACCGCTGGCGACTTAAATCGCATTATTGAACATGCCATTCCAGCCAAGGCTCGTAAAACTGGAGGACATCCAGCCAAGAGAACCTATCAGGCTCTTCGTGTAGAACTGAATCGTGAGTTGAAGGTTCTAGAGAATAGCTTAGACGGAATGATTGATTTATTAAATGAAGACGGAAGACTATGCATCATCACATTCCAGTCCCTTGAGGACCACATTGTGAAGAATAACTTCCGTAGAAATGAAAACCCATGTACCTGTCCACCAGAATTCCCAGTATGTGTCTGTGGGGCAGTGTCTAAGGGCAAGGTGGTTTCTAGAAAACCAATTTTACCATCCAAGAAAGAACTTGAAGAGAACTCTAGATCAAAGAGTGCACACTTAAGAGTCTTTGTGAGAAAGACTCCCCCTAAGAGGATTATTCCTGGGGCATAAGGAGAGAGACCTATGACTGAAGTTAAGAGATATTATTTTGAAGACGGCAATACAGTCCGCGTTACAAGTGAACCACTTCCTTCCCGTGAGGAGAGAGAACTGGCTGAGAAAAAGCGCAGACGTGAAGCACGTCGTAAAAAGGAGAGACGTAAGAAGGCAGCAATGGCACAGAGCCGTCTTCATACACTCATGCTCTGCTCAGTTGCAGGTATTGCTTGTCTCTTTTTCATGAGCTATGTATATCTCCAGGCGGAGACCCAGAATACCATGGGTTCCATCGCATCCCTTGAGAGCGAGATCTCAAGCCTGAAAGCAGATAATGCTGCAGAGCAGAACCGTATCAGCGCATCTGAGAATCTGTCCCAGGTGAAGGATGTGGCACAGAATCAACTTGGAATGGTCTATGCAGGAAATGGCCAAATCGTGTATTATACTGTTGAAGAGAGTGATTATATGACACAGTACCGGGATGTGAATTAATCTGGTTCCATTTTAGAGGCAGGGCGTATGCATCCTGATTATTAGGAGAATAAAAGTGGCAAAAAAGGGTCAGAGAAGAAAGCCGCAATTACATAAGAGTCGTAACGGACAGATTGGATATAGGATGCAGACAAAGCTGATATTTATTTTCGGCATTATCTGCTTCCTTTTTATTTGCTTAATCTTTCGAATCATGTATATCGAAAGCACCAGTGGTAAGAAATATGAGAAAATAGTTCTGTCTCAACAGGAGTATGCCAGCACCACAATCCCTTATCAGAGAGGTAATATCATAGACGCAAAGGGTACAGTTCTGGCATCTAGTATCAATGTCTACAATGTGGTTCTAGACTGTAAGGCCTTAAATAAAGAGCCAGATCTCATCGAGCCGACTCTGTCTGCCCTAGAGCAGTGCTTTGCAGAAGTGGATACCGACAAGGCGAGAAAGGCACTGAAGGAAAAGAAAGATTCCCAGTATACTGTTCTTGCAAAGAAGGTAAGCTACGAGGAAAAGAAGAAATTCGACCAGCTGAAGGAAAAACTCCAGGAAGATGATGTGAAGAATAATGAGGTCTATGGTATCTGGACAGAGAAGGAATACATCCGCCAGTATCCATACAATTCCTTAGCAGCATCTCTGATTGGCTTCTCTACTTCTGGCAATGAAGGTATCAACGGCTTAGAGAAAAAATACAACAGCGTCTTAAATGGTGTGAATGGTCGATCCTATGGCTATGTAAATGATGACAGTGATGTGGAGCGTACCGTAATCGAGCCTCAGAATGGTGAGAATATTGTCACATCTATTGACGCCAATATCCAGCAGATTGTAGAGGGTTGCATTACGGAATGGGCCGACTCCATCCGTGGGGAGAACCCTTTAGCAGCAGAGCATATCGGCGTTATCGTGATGAATCCAAATGATGGAACCATCTATGCCATGGCATCCTACCCATTCTTCGATCTGAATAATCCAAGAGATCTCAGCGCTTACTATACAGAGGACCAGCTGAAGGGTATGTCGGATGAGGACCAGCTGAATGTGCTAAATAATATCTGGCAGAACTACACTGTATCTGCCACCTACGAGCCAGGATCTACCTTTAAGCCATTTACGGTGGCGGCAGGCTTGGAGACAGGGGCATTTTCAACTGGGACTACATTTAACTGTAGTGGTGTGACTCAGATTGGACCAGACACCATCCATTGCTGGAAGCACTCCGGCCACGGCATTGAGACTGTGGAGAATGCTTTGAGAGATTCCTGTGACTCGGCTCTGATCCAGATGGCCCAGTTGGAGGGAGGCGATACCTTCGCTAAGTACCAGGCACTCTTTGGCTTCGGTCAGAAGACTGGCATTGACCTCCCAGGTGAGGCGTCTACGGCAGGCCTTATGTACGGAGCAGAGGATCTGAAGAAGACACCGGTTAACCTGGCTGTTAACTCCTTCGGTCAGTCCTTTAATACAACCATGATCCAGCTGGCGACAGCCTTTTCTTCTATTGTAAATGGAGGAGATCTCTATCAGCCTCATGTGGTAACGGCGTATCAGGATTCAAGTGGGAATGTGGTGAAAACCATAGACCCTGTTGTGGAAAAGCAGACCGTGTCCAAGGAAACCAGTGAAGAGATTAAGAAGGCCCTTCGCACCGTAGTTCGAAATGGTACAGGTAAAAAGGCTGGTGTGGATGGCTACAGCGTATCTGGTAAGACAGGTACAGCGGAGAAGCTGCCTCGAGGAAATGGCAATTATCTCCTTTCCTTCATTAGTGCAACTCCAGCAGAGAATCCACAGTTAGTGACCTATGTGGTTGTGGATCAGCCTCATGTGGATGGACAGGCAGATAGTACAGCGGCCAAGGATCTGACGAAGAATATCCTGACCCAGGTACTTCCATATATGAATGTGCCAACCATTGCAGAGATGCAGGCGAATGGCATTACAACGTATGATTCCATGGCGGTGGGAGAGTCCGATTCTGATTCGGTAAACTCCAATCACTAAGGGTATGGGGTTTGCGAATCCCTCTCGAAAGGAATATAATTTCACGAGCAATAAAAACTGTTTTATTTAATATAGAGGATAATAAAATGACACTTCAGGTAATCTCAGCAATGTTCCTATCATTTGCAATTGGAATCGTGGTACTTCCATTCCTAATTAACTTCTTAAACCGAGAGAAAGTTGATCAGACAGAGCGTGAGTACATCGAATCTCATAAGAAGAAGAACGGCACACCAACCATGGGTGGAATTGCAATCCTTGTTGCGGTGACTGTAACTTCTATTGTATTTGGATTCAGCTTCCCACGCATCATCCCAGTTCTGATTCTGACTCTGGGATTCGGACTGATTGGATTCTTAGATGACTTCTTAAAGGTTATCCTGAAAAGAGCAGATGGCCTCTTGGCATGGCAGAAGATGCTGCTTCAGATTGTGGTTACTGCAGTATTTGCAGTATATATCACCCAGTATTCTCATGTATCCCTTCTCCTTCGCCTGCCATTCACTGGGGGTAAGATGTGGGATATCGGCTGGTTTGCAATTCCAGTTATGTTCTTCGCAGTTATTGGTACGGTTAATGGAACCAATTTCACAGATGGATTAGACGGCCTGGCATCTACTGTAACACTTGTCGTTGCACTCTTTTTCGCAGCTGCATCCATTGCACTGAAGGGTGGTGTAGAGCCAATGGCTATGGCCATGGCTGGCGCATTGATGGCTTTCTTGTGCTTCAATTGTCATCCAGCGAAGGTTTTCATGGGAGATACAGGTTCCCTGGCATTGGGTGGATTCGTAGCAGGTATGGCCTACATGCTTCAGATGCCTCTATTCATTCTGATTATCGGAATGATCTATCTGATTGAGGTTCTGTCCGTTATGCTTCAGGTTGGTTACTTCAAGCTGACCCATGGTAAGAGAATTTTTCGTATGGCTCCAATCCATCACCATTTCGAACTTGGTGGATGGTCAGAGACGAAGGTGGTTACGATCTTTGGCCTAGTGACTCTGATCCTTGCATTTATCGCATGGATTGCTTTATAAAAGTAGACCGGGATTACAGACTTCTGCAGAGCTAGTCTCTACTGCAGATCGAAAATGATAGAAGATTATCGAAAATTATATTAGAAAGAAGATTGTTATGTCTGAAAAGTATCTTGTAGTTGGCGCTGGTAAAAGTGGTGTGGCAGCCATTGATCTATTACTTCGTCTGGGGAAGGACTGCCTTCTCTATGATGGAAATAAGGACCTGGATATTACTGCCCTTAAGGCTTCTCATTCCAATTGGGACTCTGTTCAAATCATTGCAGGAGACTTAGATGATTCTGTTCTAGAGGCCTGCACGATTGCAGTATTAAGCCCTGGAGTTCCTACAGACCTGCCAGTTGTGGATGCAATGCGTTCTCACGGATTGAAAATCTGGGGAGAAGTAGAACTGGCTTATCAGTTAGGTAAGGGTCAGGTATGTGCCATTACAGGTACCAATGGTAAGACCACAACTACAGCCTTAACAGGTGAGATTATGAAGACCTATTTCAACTCTACTTTTGTAGTTGGTAATATCGGAATCCCATATACTGGTGTTGCAGATCAGACCAAAGAGGATAGTGTGGTAGTAGCAGAGATCTCTTCTTTCATGCTAGAGACCATCGATGCCTTCCATCCACATGTATCTGCCATCCTGAATATTACGCCAGACCATTTGAATCGCCATCACACCATGGAGAACTATATTCTGGCTAAGGAGAATATTACTAAGAATCAGACAGAGAAGGACATTGTGATTTTAAATTATGACGATCCAGTGCTTCGTGAATTTGGTAAGACTGCAATCCCTCGGGTGGTTTACTTTTCCTCTAAGGAGAAAGTCCCGGGGGGCATGTATGTAGAGGGCGAGAAGCTGATCTCTGAATTCTCTGGTCAGAGAGAAGAGGTGGTTTCCATTACAGAATTAAATATCGTTGGTTCCCATAACTATGAGAATGCCCTAGCTGCAATTGCTTTCGGCCAGGCCATGGGAGTACCAATGGAGAATATCCGTAAGGCCCTTCGTAGCTTCCAGGCAGTAGAGCACCGCATCGAGTTCACTGCAGAGAAGAGAGGGGTTCGCTTCTATAATGATAGTAAGGGAACCAATCCTGATGCTGCCATTAAGGCAGTGGATGCGATGCAGTGGCCAACCTGCCTAATTGGCGGTGGATATGATAAGCAAAGCGACTTCGATGAGTGGGTAAGTCACTTCCCGGGTAAGGTGAAGAAGCTGACCCTTATCGGTGCAACAGCAAAGCAGATTGCAGCATCCTGCGATAAGATTGGTTTCAAGGACTATGAGTTCTGTGAGACATTGGAGGAGGCAATCGATCACTGCTATAGAGCAGCAGAGAAGGGAGACTGTGTGCTCCTGTCTCCAGCATGTGCAAGCTGGGATATGTTCAAGAGTTATGAAGAGCGTGGTGAGATCTTTAAGGACTATGTAAGAAAGCTTCCAGAATAATGAGTAAAAGAGCGAGACGTAGAAGTATCCCTGAGGCAGGGAAGGACAACTCCATATGGAAAAAGGGCATCTTTAAGTGGGTGCAATGGCCACAGCCTGGACAGTTCTTCGACTACCAGACGGTGTTCTACATGGCGTTTCTCTTAGCTTTTGGAATGGTCATGCTCTACAGTGCCTCGTCCTATACCGCATCCTTGCGTTATGGGAATGCAGCCCATTGGGTGCTGAGACAGCTCTTTTTTGCGGGACTTGGCATCGTAGGAATGCTTCTCTTTTCCCTGGTGGATTATCACCTTTGGATTAAGAATGCGTCGATCATCTATTCTTTGTCAATTCTACTGTGTATCTATGTACTAATTGCTGGACATAGTTCCCATGGTCAGGCTAGATGGATTGCAATCGGCGGATTTACCATCCAGCCATCGGAGATTGCCAAGGTTGCGATCATTCTCTTTTTCTCCCGTATGTTTGTAAAACTAGGGGATCGGATCAATGAACCAATGGCAGGAACGAAGATTATGTTTGGCTTCTTGGCGCTTCCTGTTGGACTAGTAGCGAAATCCAACCTGTCTACTGCAGTTATTATCTTTGGCATCTGGTTTGTTATGCTAATGGTTGCATCCCGTAATGTGAAGGACTTTGCTGCTATTATGCTTATGATGCTTGTGGGGCTTGCTTTGTTTATCACCTTTGCAAGCTACCGAAGTGACCGTGTGAAGATCTGGCAGCATCCAGAGCGGTATGAGAAGGGATATCAGACCCTGCAGGGCTTATATGCCATTGGTTCCGGTGGAATCTTTGGTAAGGGCTTAGGAGAGGGTATGCAGAAGAAGTTCGTGCCTGAGGCTCAGAACGATATGATTTTCTCCCTGATCTGCGAAGAACTTGGTATCTTCGGAGCAGTGATTCTGATTATTTTATTTATTCTGCTTCTATCACGACTTTTATTTATCGCAAGACATGCAGCAGATATGCAGGGATCCTATATCGCTATAGGTGCAATGGCACAGATCGCGATTCAGGTATTTTTAAATATCGCCGTTGTAACCAATACCATCCCCAATACTGGTATCACCTTACCATTCATTAGTTATGGTGGTAGTGCCTTGATTATTCTGATGTGTGAGATTGGTATTGTGCTGAATGTATCACGAGGCATTAATTTTTATGCGTAATGAGAAGAAAGTAAGTAGAGACAATCAAAGCGGCAGAGAGCAGGTGGTAGACACCCGTAATAAGATCCGCAGGAAAGGTAGACCACACTCTAGATTCTGGTTTTATTTTCCCAATATCGTCATCGGAATTATCCTGGTGATATTGTCTGTCTATCTCTTAAATATCACCCTGTTTCGAACCACGAAGGTGGAGGTGACAGGGAACCATATCCTATCGAATATGGAAGTGGAGAAGAGAGTTGTCACAGGAAAGTATAAAAAATACGGCCTGGTGATGGTGGTGAAGAATCTGGTATCTCCAGCCAGGGATGTGCCGTTTACAGATAAGATTACAGTGTCTGTTCAGATCACATCTCCAAGTGTCCTTCGGATTCATGTGAAGGAAAGCGAGATGCTGGGCTATGTCCCACTGGATGATGGAAAGTATGCCTACTTTAATGACGATGGAAAAGTGGTTGAAGTGTCAGAACGCTTAGTGGATGGATTGCTTCCAGTAAGCGGAATCACCTGTAAGAAAGCAAAGAAAGGGGAGACCCTTCCGATCAATGAGAAGTGCCGAAAGACCCTACTTCACCTCACCAAGTCTCTTAAGAAGTATAAAATCGTTGCCAATGCAATTTCTTTTAAGGATGAGAGAGAGGTAAGCGTACAGAGTGGAAGTATCCTTTATGACTTTGGAACCTTCGATTATTTAGATGAAAAACTAATGCGTCTGTCTTACATTACGCCACAGTTGTCGGGTTTGACAGGAACACTACATTTAGACACTTGGACCCCAGAAAATACAGATATTGTGTTTCAAAAGGCAGAATAGTTCACTTTATTTGTGAAAATGTGCAAAAAGCGGTTGATATCATTGGCTAAAAATAATATTATATTTTGTAGATTGTCAGGATTATGTATGAGGAAAATCCCTGATTGTTAGAAGGAGGAACGACCTTGTTAGAACTTACACCGAGTGAAGAAGCTCAGTCCAAGGCGAAGATTATAGTAATTGGCGCAGGTGGCGCTGGTAATAATGCAATTAATCGCATGGTTGATGCGAATATGGATCAGGAAGTTACCCTGATTGGCGTGAATACAGATGAACAGGCACTTTCCCTATGTAAGGCACCTACCGTACTTCAGATCGGTGCGAAGCTTACCAAGGGTCTCGGCGCAGGTGCTCACCCAGAAATTGGTGAGAAGGCCGCTGAGGAGAGCCAGGAGGATATCGCAGCTGCAATTAAGGGTGCGAATATGGTATTTGTTACCTGTGGTATGGGTGGTGGAACCGGAACTGGTGCTGCTCCTGTAATCGCAGCAATGGCAAAGGAGCAGGGCAGCTTAACTGTTGGTGTTGTAACCAAGCCTTTCTCTTTCGAGGGTAAGACTCGTGCCATGAATGCTGAGGCAGGTATTGAGAGACTGAAGGCTGTAGTAGATACACTGATCGTTGTACCAAATGATCGTCTGCTTCAGATCGTTGCTCGTAACACTTCTATGACAGAAGCACTGCAGAAGGCAGATGAGGTTCTTCAGCAGTCTGTACAGGGTATTACAGATGTAATCAATAACCCTGGTAATATTAATCTGGACTTCGCAGATGTTCAGACCGTAATGGAGAATAAGGGAATCGCTCATATCGGTATTGGATATGGTAAGGGCGATGAGAGAGCTCAGGAAGCTGTTAAGATGGCAGTTGAGTCTCCACTCCTTGAGACAACAATCTCTGGTGCAACAGATGCACTTGTATCCCTGAGTGGTGATATCACTCTGGTTGATACCAGCGATGCGATTTCTTACATCCAGGAACTTGCTGGTGATAATGTAAATATCATTTGGGGTTCTCGTCAGGATGAGTCCATGCAGGATCAGATTGCAGTTACTGTTATTGCAACTGGCCTTGAAGCGCATGAAGAGGAGAGAAATGGTCTCTTTGCTAAGATGAATTATGCAGGTATGTCTGGCCAGCGTTCACAGAGCCGTGTAAGCAGCCAGCCGGCAACAAGCTTTGCTCGTCCAGTTGCTCCGCAGCCTACAGTACGTTCAGTAGCTACACCTCATCCTACAACAAGCTCTGTAGGCATTAATCCAAACGCACGTGCGGATTTCCAGCGTACACTGAACACTCCAGTTCAGCCTACACCAACTGTAAAACAGGAGGATATTCGTATTCCTGACTTCTTAAAACCTAAGAAGAAATAATTACTTCTAAGTAATCAGGCATCTAGGAATACATAATCTACGAAATATAAGAACCAGCTGGTTCATTCTAAGGAATGAACTGGCTGGTTTTTTTGTTGGAGAGGGGATGGGAGATGAAATAAACGGTTTCCATTTATCGTCAAAATGTACGAAAATCATGTGGAACTTGAAACGTGGTTCTGGTCATACCACATTTTTGATAAAATACCAGAACCGAGTGAATTTGTGGTTTCAACTCAGTCGGAGAAATCCCCCACCTCTAAGCATTAGCGTAGGTGGGGGTTATGACAAGCTATACTCAGTCGGGGTACAAGCTCCGACTGTGTTAAACGCTCCGCGAGGATGCGCACGGATTCGGACAGGAATTTGTCTGCTGAAGCAGACCCGAATCCGGCGCGCAAGACTC